>Ga0268299_1002113_pt1 | contig 26403 bp, 23 predicted proteins | sample NOBtaG_FD_193484 | JGI IMG/M metagenome (GOLD analysis project Ga0268299, IMG submission 193484) | Activated sludge microbial communities from bioreactor in Nijmegen, Gelderland, Netherland - NOB reactor | ecosystem: Engineered > Bioreactor > Aerobic > Activated sludge | place: Netherlands...
ATGTCGCCCGCCGCCTTCTCGGCTGCCTTGTCGGCGGCCAGAGCCGTGAGCGCCACAAGGCACAAGCCCGTCGTCAGGGCTGCGGATCTACTGGAACTGCGCGTGCTACGCATCGGGGACATGGTCGTTCTCCAACGGGTCAGTTTGTGGATGGGAACCGATTGCGTTCGATCCTATGCGGGCTCCCGGCCGCTAATCAACTGCCGCCGGAAGAACCTCCAGATCTCTTCCGCTGCCGGAACGTCGTGACTCGTCCTGCCCAGGATCCGCGGCATGGCTTTCACGGGGTGCGGAATCGTGTGCCCTCCCCCGTGGATGGTGATGAGCCCCACCTCCGGCCTGTCGGCCGCGGACCAGACCATCCTCGTTGCGACGGTGCCATCCGCCGGATCGCTGTCGGGAAAGCGATGCTCGAAGGGCGGATCCGAATAGCCCGCGAGGCCCCTGAAATACGCTGCGGTGGCCGCGGCAGACTGCACCGCGCCCCGGCGATTCAAGGGTCCCAGCGACGTGATGCGCCCGCCTTCGTACGGACTGACCGGATCGGCGTCACCGCTCAGCAACAGCACGGGCACGGCCTTGCCGCTCGCCGTGCAGACGGTATTCGACGGCGCGGGGAGGCTCGCGGCGATGGCGGCGACGCCCGCCACGAAATCGGGCGCCTCCAGGGCGAGACGCAGGGCCATGTGGCCACCGTTCGACAGCCCGGTGGCAAACACCTCGTCTGCGGCAATTTGTCGCGCCCCGAGCGCCGGATCGCCGTTGAGGCGCGAAACGACCGCGCGGAGGAAACTGACGTCGTCCACCGCGCGTTGCTTTGCCGCGAAATTCCCCTCGGCGCGGCAATCGTTCCAGTGGCCCTCGATGCCTTCCGGGTAGACGACGACCGCTCCCTCCCGGTCCGCAATCTGCTCGAAGGCCCACGCGGTGGCACTGCGCATGCGCGCCGCCGAGCTGCCGGACCCGTGAAGCACGAGGACGACCGGCACCGGATCTGCCAGCCGCGCGGGCACATAGACCAGGAACGAGCGATTGGTGCCGCCGACATCGAGGCGGCGCTGTTCGATCTTGCCGGTGAGCGCCGGCTGCGGAAATGCCGGCGTGCGCAATCCCCAGGCCCAGAGCACGACGACACCAACCAGCAGGAGGCAAACCAGGGCGGTGATGGCACGGGCGATCCAGGTGCGCATCCCGAAACGGTATCACCGCGGGGACCGCAGCTGAAGCCGCTCCTAATGCCAGTTCCCGAGGTACTCCTCCCACTTGCCGTCCACGAGCGGAAAGCACTCCGGGGCGCCCTTCACGAGCAGGTCCCGGTTGAGCGGAGCCCAGCTCTTCGGACCGCCCTCGGCCTCGAGCTGGCGCGTGGCGTCGATGATCATCTTGCTGGACAGCGCCCAGTGGGTGCGGCTGGGGTCGGGCATCATCATCTGCGTCTGCGGGATCATCAGGCTGGCTGAAGGCTGCCAGCGGGCGCCCAGCGCGTGGAGGATCTGGCTGGGCTCGAGGATGTTGATGTCCTTGTCGACCACGATCACGACCTTGTTCAGGCCGATGTTGGCCGCCAGGTACTGGCCGGCGGCCATGCCCTCGCCGGGCAGCTTCTTGTCGATGCTGATCACGATCACGCCATTGGCGCCCCGGGGCGAGTACAGCCCCGTGAGATTCGGAATCAGTTTCCGGTACATGAAGAAGTTCGCGGCGATCTGCGGCGAGCGCGGCATGTCGCAGGTGAGACCGGTGAACGAATTAACGATCCAGGGCTTCTCGCGATGGGTGATGCACTGGATGTTCATGAAGAAGTTGTTCGGCTTCATGGGGCCCAGGTAGCCGTACATCTCGCCGTAGGGACCCTCGTCCATACCCTCGTCCAGCGGCACCTCGCCCTCGATGATCATCTCGGCATGGGCTGGCACCCTGAGGTTGCTGGTCTCGCACTTCACCACTTCGAGGGCCTTGCCCCGCAGCCCTCCCGCAAACTCCAGCTCGTCCTCCTGGAAGCCCGCCATCTTCGTGCTGCTGGCGCAGAAGGTGAACGGGTCGGCGCCAACGGCAACCGCGACCTTCGCCACCTTGTCGCCCCGCTTGCGCATGGAGGTGAGGATCCGCCACCCGTGCTGGGTCGGCTCCGGGTTGATGCTGATCCGCCTGGCATCGCGAACCTGGCACCGGTAGGTGCCGGTGTTCTTGCCGAATTCCGGATCGTCCATGATCACGGACGTGATGTTGACGTAGCGGCCGGCGTCGGCCGGATTGTTCTTCAGCCACGCGAACTTCCCGATGTCGACGGCATCGCCCTTGAGGATCACCTGCTTGCAGGGCGCTGCGCGCGGGTCACTGAGCTCGACGGGCGGAATTCGCTTCCAGGAACCGGACGGATCGAGCCGCTTCTCCATCTCCGCGAGGACAGCGCGGTACATCTGCTGGTAGTCGCTGGTGATTTCCGGCACGCCGAACAGGACGGCCTCGTCGGGCCAGCGGCCGTAGGGGTTGGCAAGCAGCGGCCCCTCCATCCAGTTCCCGTTGATCCGGATGCGATCCACCATGAAGGCGGGTGCGTGCTCGATGCCGAACTTGTCGATGAGGCGATAGGCAAAGGCCGTCACCTCGTACTTGTCCTGGTCCATGGCACCGACCCGCAGCACCCGGCCGCGCTCGTCGAGTGCGCCCACGTAGTCGCGGATGGAGTCGAAGGTGGAGCCGGGCGGCGAGGCGACGGGGCGGGGAACGGCAGCGTTCATGGCACATCCTTGGTAGGTTCAGGGCCAACCTACTACACTCCCTGTGGCATGCAATGGTTGAAACGAATCGCAGTCGGAATTGCGGGCCTCCTGGCCATCGCCTGGCTCGGCCTCGTCGCCTACGCGTACTGGCCCACCGGCATCGAGGAAGTGCCCGCGGTGAACCTGGCTGGCCCCGCGGACCGCTTCGTGAGTGTGGACGGCGTGAACATCCGCTATCGGACCTGGGGCGAACCGGCGCCGGACAAGCCCACCGCCCTCCTCCTCCACGGCTTCGCCAACTCGTTGCAGAGCTTCCGGCTGCTGGCGCCACTGCTCACGGACCGCTACTACGTCCTTGCTTACGACATGCCGGGCTACGGGCTGTCGGACAAGCCGGCGCCCTTCGACTACCAGAATGCCCACCAGGCCGCGATCGGCGCCGGACTGATCAGGGAGCTCGGCCTGCAGCGGGTCGTGGTCGGCGGCCACTCGCTGGGCGGTGCCATCGCGCTCCGCATCGCCCTGGAGTCGCCCGAAGTAGTTGGCCTCGTGGTGATGAATCCCGGCATCATCACCACGGGAGTCCCCCCCATCGCGAAGTACCTGGTCTTCCCGTTCCCACGCCTCCAGGCGAAGCTGTTCGGCGACCCGGAGTTCCGCGCGGGCTTCCTGAAGCGCTCCTTCGTCGATCCTTCCATCGTCACGGACGACGTCGTCCGGGATCTCAGCCTGGCATCCCGGAGCCAGGGCTACCTGCGGGGCATGACCAACCTGATGGGCCAGTACAGCGACGCGGAAGAAGTGCCGATGCTGCCCCGGCTGAAAGTCCCCTCCCTGATCATCTGGGGCCAGCAGGACCGGGGCAAGCCCGCCGGCGAGTTCGAGGAACTGCGGGCCAGGCTGCCGCTGAATACGGCCGTCCTGGTGCCCACCTCGGGGCACTACGTCCAGGAAGAGGCGCCGGCGGAGGCGGCCGCGGCGATGAATGCCTTTGCAGACCGGGTGATGGCGCCGCGCGAATGACCACCATCGGTACCCCCCTCTCGCCCGGAGCCACCCGCCTGCTCCTCCTGGGTTCCGGGGAGCTGGGCAAGGAAGTCGCCATCGAGGCCCAGCGCCTCGGCATCGAGGTGATTGCCGTCGACCGCTACGCCAGGGCGCCGGCCATGCAGGTTGCGCACCGTTCCCACGTGATCAGCATGCTGGATGCGGTTGCCCTGCGCGGCATCATCGACCGTGAACAGCCCCACTACATAGTCCCGGAGATCGAGGCCATCGCCACGACGGAGCTCGTGAAGCTCGAGGCCGAGGGCTACACGGTCATCCCGACGGCCCGCGCCGCACGGCTGACGATGGACCGGGAGGGCATCCGGCGCCTCGCCGCCGAAACGCTCGGCCTCGCCACGTCCCCGTACCGCTTCGCCGACACGCTGGAGGAATACCGCGCGGCGGTGGCCCACATCGGCACGCCCTGCGTCGTGAAGCCGGTGATGTCGAGTTCCGGCAAGGGCCAGAGCACGGTCCGCAATGCAGACGACGTGCAGAAGGCCTGGGACTACGCCCAGGGCGGCGGACGGGCCGGCGCCGGGCGCGTCATCGTCGAGGGTTTCATCGACTTCGACTACGAGATCACCCAGCTCACCGTCCGCCACGCCGGGGGCACGTCCTACTGCGAGCCCATCGGCCACCTGCAGGTGGACGGCGACTACCGGGAGTCCTGGCAACCCCACCCCATGAGCCCGGGCGCACTCGCCGAAAGCCGGCGCATCGCCGGCCTCATCACGGGCGAGCTCGGCGGGCGCGGCCTGTTCGGCGTGGAGCTGTTCATCAAGGGCGACAAGGTCTGGTTCAGCGAAGTGTCGCCCCGGCCCCACGACACCGGCCTCGTGACGCTGATCTCCCAGGATCTCTCCGAGTTCGCCCTGCACCTGCGCGCCATCCTCGGCCTGCCGATCCCCAACATCGCGCAGCACGGCCCGTCGGCGTCCTGCGCGCTCCTGATCGAGGGCGACACTTCGGACCTCCGGTTCCACGACGTCCAGGCTGCGCTGGCGGAACCGGACACGGGGCTGCGCCTGTTCGGCAAGCCCGAGGTGCGGGGCAAGCGCCGCATGGGCGTGACCCTGGCCCGGGCAGCGACACTGGACGAAGCGCGGGCGAGGGCGCGGCGCAGCGCAGCAGCGATCACGACCGCCTAGGAGCCCGTACCGGCTACCATAGACCTTCAAGTCAAAGTAAAGGTCGGCGGGACCCGGGGACAGGCATGCCTACGACGAGCCAGCGGGAATACACGATAGGTGCATTGGCCAGGCGCGCGCGCGTGGCCCCCTCCGTGCTCCGGTACTACGAGAAGGAAGGGCTGCTGGTGCCCGGACGGCGCACGGCCTCCGGCTACCGGGTGTACGGACCGGACGCCGAGAAGACGCTGCTCTTCATCAACCGGTCCAAGCGCCTGGGCTTCTCGCTCGACGACATCCGCCAGTTCCTGGCGGCCGGGAGGGCCGAAGCAGGCGGCAATCCCGGCAGGAAGAACGGCCGGCAGTCGGGCGACGTGGCGCAGATCGCCGAAGACCGCTTCCTGGAGATCGAGCGGCGGCTCACCGAGCTGCTGGTGCTGCGGCACGAGCTGGAGGTGTTCCTGCGGGAGATGTCCGACCAGCTGCCTGCCGCCGACAGCGCCCGCCGCCTCTATCGCCGGCTCGTGGACCACGTCTGCGGCCACAGCAGCACACCGCAGGACGAGGCCGCATCCCTGAACTCGCTCATGAAACGCATGGGCTGCAACCTGGCCTCCCTGAACCGCGGCGACTCGCTCGAGGTGCTCCGCGGCCGGCACATCCACGTGTGGCGCGAGGCCGACGGCTACAGCGTCCTGGTGCCCGGCGAGGATCCGCGCATCGCGGTTGCGCTCGAGCAGATCGCCGCGTCCGAGGCCGGGTGCGAAGCGCACGCGGAGCCCCAGGTCGAGAAGACTGCGGAAGGCCACGTGTTCTCGGCCCACGGTGACAACGCGTTCCTGTTCGCGCAGTTCTTCCTCGCGCTGGAAAACCGGGCTACCGGGTAACCACGCCTTCCCGCCGGAGCAGGTCGCGCTTGCGCGGGAGGCCTCCCGCATAGCCGGTCAGGGAACCATCCCGGCCCAGCACGCGATGGCACGGCACGATGATCGACACCGGATTCCGGCCGATGGCGGCCCCCGCCGCCCGCACCGCCGCGGGCGAGCCTGCCCTGCCGGCGATCGCGGCATAGCTGCTGGTGCTGCCGGGCCGGATCCGGAGCAATGCCCGCCAGACCCGGCGCTGGAAGTCGGTGCCCTGGAGGTCGAGGGGCACGGTGAACGTCGCGCCCGCGTCCCGCCAGTAAACCGCCAGTTGTTGCTGCACCTGTTTCAGGACCGGGTGCCGCGGATTCACGGGTGCTGCCAGGACGCCGGGATGATGGGCCTGGCCGTCGAACCAGAGTCCGGCGAGACCCCTGGCGGTAGCCGCCGCGGTCAGCGGACCCAGCGGCGAGGCCAGACGCGCCTGCGCCACGATTCCATTGATATGCATGCTCATTTCTCCAGGGTCTGCCACAGGGCGATCACGGCGTAGGCACGCCAGGGCCGCCAGTCCTCCGCCAGCGCCCGCACCTTCAGCAGGTCGCGGGTACCGAGCGCATTGAATATGCCGACGTCGCTCGCCGGAAACGCATCGGGCCAGGCGAGGGCCCGCATCGCGATGAGTTCGGTCGTCCAGGCGCCGATGCCCGGCAGCGCAGCCAGCGCCTCCAGCGTGGCGGCAAGGGGAGCGCCCCGGTGCAGCACCACACGTCCGTCCGCCACCGCGGCGGAAACTGCCTGCAGCGCCCGCACCCGCTGGCGCACGATGCCAAGCCTGCCGATGGCCTCCGGGCTCGCGGCAGCCAGCGTGGCCGCGTCGGGAAACAGGCGGTTCAGGTCCGGAAACGGCGTGATGATCGTCGCACCGAAGCGCTCGACCAGCCGGACGGCCAGGGTGCGAGCGGCGGCGACGCTGACCTGCTGGCCGAGGATCGCCCGCACCGCGATTTCGAAACCATCCATGCCGCCCGGCAGGCGGAGGCCGGGCTGGACCCTGGCCCCGGCCCGCAACGGCACCCGGGTGAGCACGGGATCGATCAGGGCCGGATCGGCGTCCAGGTCGAAGGCCTGACGCACCCGCTGGAGGATCGCGCCGAGTGCCGGGAGCAGTTCGGGCGCGACCTGCACCTGCACCTCGTGCCGCGCGGGGACGAAACGTGCGGACAACCAGCCGCGGAGCAACCGGCCCTGATGGACCAGCGCGAGCGTCCGACGCAGCCCCGGGCCGTCAACCGCCTCCACGCCAGGCAGCGCCCGGGCAGCCAGGAAGCGGAGCAGGCCGCCCTGGTCGCAAGGCGGGCGGTAGGCCAGGCGCAGGTTCACGGGATCCGACATCGTGCCCTCGCGCCCCTGCCTGCGCAGTGCCGTCGGGCTCAGCCGGTAGCGCGCGAGGAACGCAGCGTTGAAGCGCCGCAGGCTCGCGAACCCGCTGGCCAGGGCAACCTGCGTCACCGGCAACGGCGTGTCGGTGAGCAGTTGCTTGGCGAGGAGCAGCCGGCGCGTCGTCAGGAAATCCATGGGCGACACGCCGTGGACTTCCTGGAAGATGCGGCGCAGGTGCCGGTCGGTGACGCCGAGTTGCCGGGCGACGGTGGGCAGGTACAGGTCCTCGCCTTCGCCCGCCCGCTGCTCGATGATGCGGGCCGCCTGGCTCGCGAGGACCGCGGAGGAATCCACCAGCGACAGGCCGGGCGCCAGTTCCGGCCGGCAGCGCAGGCACGGTCGGAAGCCGGCCTGCTCGGCAGCGGCCGCGTGGCCGAAGAACCTGCAGTTGCCGCGCTTCGGCGTCCGGACCCGGCACACCGGCCGGCAATAGATGCCAGTCGAGGTCACGCCCACGAACAGCCGGCCGTCGAAGCGGGCATCGTGGGCGAGCAAGGCACTGTATAAGTGGTCGTCGGCGGGCGTGGTCATGGGCGGCATTATGAGCGCCCGTCCGCCCGCGACTCGCCGTTTTCGGACCTCTGGCTGGCGCGCCCGGCCCGCCCTTGACCTTCAAGTCATCTTCAAGGTGCAGGATCTGGCCCGAGAGCCCGGATTTCCCGGGTTCCCGAGGAGCCGGTACCCATGAACGCCACCGTTTCGCCTGCCGTTCGCCTGAAGATCCAGGGAATGGACTGCGGCAGTTGCGCCCTCACGATCGAGCAGGCCGTCCGGGCGGTGCCCGGCATCGCCTCCGTCCGGGTCGATTTCACGACCGAGACGCTGGAAGCCACCGGCTCCGCGACCCGCGACCAGATCGAGGCACGGGTGAAGGACCTGGGTTACCGGATCGCCGACGGCGCGACGCCGAAGCAGGCGCCCCGGCCGGAGCTCCGCGGCTTCCCGGGCTTCCTGCGCTTCCTCGCCGCTGAACGGCGGACCCAGATCGCGCTCGCGGCGACGCTGCTGCTGATCCTGGCTGCCGTGCTGGGGCCGGCCTTCGGTGCCGCGGTGCTGGAAGCGGCCCTGCTCGCCACCGTCGTCGTGGTCGGCGCGCCGATCCTGATGAAGGGCCTGCGCTCGCTCTTCGTCGCCCGGCACGTGACCATCGACTTGCTGATGGGTATCGCCACCGTCGGTGCCGTGGCCATCGGTGAGACCGGCGAGGCTGCGGCCGTGGTCCTGCTGTTCACGCTGGGCGAGGCCCTGGAGGCCTACAGCGCGGAGCGCTCCCGGGACGCCCTGCGCAGCCTGCTCTCCCTGCAGCCCGACGAAGCCACGGTGCTGGAAGCCCACGCGGAGGGCCACGGCGATCACGATGATCACTCGGGGCACGATCACGCCGGGCACGGGCATCATGACCATGCAGAACATGATCATGGGCATCACGACCATGGGCATCAAGGCCACGAGCACGGGGCTGCGTGCAGCCACGAGGGCCATGGCCATGATCATGACGACCATGCTCACGAGCACGCGAAGCCGGTGGCGCCGGCTGCTGTCCACTACCACCAGCTGCGGCGCCCGACCTCCGCAGTGGCCGTGGGCGCCACGGTCCTCGTGCGGCCCGGCGAACGGATTCCCCTGGACGGCCGGATTGTCGACGGTGCTTCCAGCGTCAACCAGGCCGCCGTCACCGGCGAGAGCATGCCGGTCGACCGGGGTGTTGGCGACGAGGTGCTTGCCGGCACCGTCAATGGCCCCGGCGCCCTGACCGTCGAGGTCCTGCGCCCGGCCGGTCTGTCCACGGTGACGCGCATCGCGCAGATGGTGGAGCGGGCGCTGGCGGAGCGCACCCCCGCCGAGCGCTTCATCGACCGTTTCGCCCGGTGGTACACCCCGCTGGTCGTGGCTCTGGCCGCCCTGCTGGTCGCCATTCCCGTGCTCGTGTTCGCCCAGCCCTTCTTCGACCTGGCCGACGGCACCCGGGGCTGGCTCTACCGCGGTCTTGCCATGCTGATCATCGCGTGCCCCTGCGCACTGATCATCAGCATCCCGGTGACCGTCGTCAGCGCCCTCGCGCGGCTCGCCCAGCTGGGCGTGCTGGTGAAGGGTGGCGCGCAGCTGGACCGGCTGGCCAGCGTCAATATCGTCGCCTTCGACAAGACCGGCACGCTGACGGCTGGCAAGCCCGCGGTGACGGCGATCCGCGGCGTGGATTGCGCGCACCCGGTGGCCGGCAATGGGGAGTGCGGCACCTGCGAGGACGTGGTGGCCGTGGCCGCCACCGTTGAAGCCGCCTCCGAGCACCCGCTGGCCCTGGCCGTGGTGGCGTCGGCCCAGACCCGCGGCGTCGCCAATCGCTGGCCCCAGGCGGCAAACGTCACGGCCCACCTGGGCCGGGGCGTGTCGGGCGAGCTGGCCGGCGAACGCATCGCCGTCGGCACCCACGAGCTCTTCGCCCACGGCCAGGAATGCGCCAACGAGGTTTGCGCGGAGGCGGCGGGACTACAGGCCACGGGCAAGACCGTGATGCTGGTCGGCCGTGGCAGGGAGATGGTCGGCTACATCGGCGTGGAGGATGAACCGCGGCCCGAGAGCCGGGCGGCCCTCGCAGACCTCCACGCGCTCGATCCCCAGCTCAGGACAGTCATGCTCACCGGCGACAACCGGCAGGTCGCGGACGCCATCGCCCGGCAGGTTGGCGGCATCGACGAGGTTCAGGCCGGCCTGCTGCCGGAGCACAAGCTGCATCTCGTACGCGAACTGCAGTCCCGGGGCACCGTTGCCATGATCGGCGACGGCATCAACGACGCGCCCGCGCTCGCCCAGGCCGACGTGGGCATCGCGATGGGTGGCGGCGGCACGGCCCAGGCGATGGAGACCGCGGACGTCGTGCTCATGCAGGACAACCTGCACGCCATCACCACGACCCTGCGCATCAGCCGCCTGACCCGGCGGGTGGTGAAGCAGAACATCGCGCTGAGCCTCGGCCTGAAGCTTGCCGTGCTGGCCCTCGCCGTCCCCGGCCTCGCCAGCCTGTGGCTCGCGGTGCTCGCCGATGTGGGCGCCACCCTCGTGGTCACCCTGAACGGCATGCGGATGCTGCGAGCGAAGTAGCAGCGGCAATCGACCGCAGCGGGCGAGCCACAGCTCGGCTATTCTCGACCAGGCCATTGCCTTCTGGGCCTGAGGGAGAACCGTCATGCATTTTTGCAAGCCTGGTATTGCCGCAGCTGTGTTGCTGGCCTTGGGCGCCGTTCCCCTCGCCAGTGGGCAAGGGCAGCCACCGCGGTCGGGAGAGGCGGTATTCAACGCCGCGTGCGCGAATTGTCACACCGGTGGTTTCGGGGGCTTCTTCAGCCGCGCGCCGACCGTGGGCAACAGGTCGGACTGGGAAGCACTTGCTCCGCGAGGCGTCGATGGCCTGACCGCCACGACGCTGGCGGGCATCGGCAGGATGGCCCCGCGCGGCGGCTGCACGTCGTGCACTGATGCGGAGATCCGCGCGGCCGTGGCTTTCATGCTGGAGAACAGCCGGTAGCCGATGGGGCTCGTAGCGTCGGGGCAGCTAGGCCGGCTGCACCCGCGGATCCGGCACGTCGACGAACAGGAACCAGATTCCCACGAGTGTCGTCAGAACCGCGCCACCCAGCATCGGTGAGACCGGCGACAGGGTATAGACGAGGCCACAGAGGATAGGCCCGAAGATCATGCCCACGGTCGGCGCGGCCGACAGGAGGCCGGCCACGGCGCCCTGTTCCTCCCTCTCCACGCTCAGGCTGCCAGCGGCATTCAGGCCAGGAGCGGTGAAGCCAAAGCTGAGCCCGAACAGGCCGTAGCCCAGGTACAGCGACGCCAGCCCCGGACCGAAGGCCAGCACCAGCAGGGCGGCCGTCATCACGGCGAAACCGGTCTTCAGCATCGTCCCGGGAGGCGCCTTCCAGCGCTGCAGGACCACTGCCTGGACCAGCACGGTGACGAAGGCCATGGACAACATGGCGAACATCATCGTGCGCTGGGCCGCGGTGGTGTCGGTGACGCCGAAGCGGTCGGCAATCCAGGCGGCGGTGACGGTCTGGACACCGGTGAAAGTGCCGAACACGATCACCCACCCGACCAGGTAGGGAAGGATCCGCGGATCGGTCACGTCCAGCCTGAGATCTTCGCGCGCGGTCGCACGGCGGGCCGGTTCGGGCAGGGCCAGCCATGCCCAGACGCCGGCAAACGCGGCAAGGCCGGCCGCGGCGTACATGGGGAAGAGCGGGCTGACCACCGCCAGCGCACCGCCGAAGGCCGGACCAACGATGGTCCCGAGGCCGCCCGACATCGCCACGAGGGCCATGCCCGCGGACCGGTTCGTCTCGTCGGTCGTGTCCGCGATGTAGGCCGTAGCCGCGGGATTGATGCCGCCGACCACCAGCCCATAGGCCAGGCGCAGGGCCACCAGCAGGGCGAACAGCGCGCCACCGGTCACCATATCGAGCAAGCCGAGCTGCACGCCGAAGGCCAGCAGCGCGTAACCCACCGCGTATCCGGCAAGGCCGATGAGGTAGACCGTCCGCCGCCCCAGCCGCTGGCTCGCCCGTCCCCAGCGCGGCGCGGAGAAGGCCAGCATCACGTTCGACGCGGCGATGATGCAGCCGAGCTGCCACTCGACGAGCCCGAGCTGGCGGGCCAGGGGCGCGAAGATGACGAACAGCAGCGACTGCCCCATCCCGTAGGTGATGAGACCGACGAGCAGGATCAGCCGATCCCGTGGCATTGAACTGGCCACCAACGACTCCTGAAAGACGTGGACGGCGGGCCGGGGCTGGCCGCGCCGGGCGCTAGGATATGCGAATTCCGGGCGTCAGGTGGGCTCCGCCACCAGGCCGCTTCGCCGGCGCGTGTAGGGCACGACCTCCAGGTGGCGCTCCGCCAGGTGACAGGCCTTGAGCTTGCGCCAGTAGTCCGCGGTCAGCAGGTCGGCATGATGGCGCAGGAACTCCTGGCGCAGCTCGCCGCGCAAACCCAGGAAGTCCAGGAACTGCTCGGGAAAGACATCGGTGGGCCCCACGAAGAACCAGGGCTCGGCCCGCATCTCGTCCTCGTCGTCCCGCGCCTCCGGCAGGTCGCGGAATGAGCACTCGGTGACCAGGCAGAGCTCGTCGTAGTCGTAGAAGACCACGCGCCCGTGGCGGGAAACGCCGAAATTCTTCAGCAGCAGGTCACCGGGGAAGACATTGCTGAGCGCGAGGTCACGAATCGCCTGCCCATAGTCGCGGATGGCCCGGCGCGCGGCGTCCGGGCTCGCTTCCCGCAGGAACACGTCGAGCGGCTTCATGCGCCGCTCCATGTAGCAGTGGCCGATGATCAGGTCATCGCTCTCGACCCGGCACGTCGAAGACGCGGAGGCCAGCATCTCTTGGAGAAGTTCCGGTGAGAAACGTGACTTCGGGAAGCGCAGCTGCCGGAATTCCTGGGCATCCACCAGACGTCCCACCCGGTCGTGCTGGAAGACGAACTGGTACTTCGCCATCACCTCCTGGCGGGAGGCCGTCTTGGGTTCGGCGAAGCGGTCCCGGATCACCTTGAACACGAGTTCTGACGAATACAGGGTGAAGACGATCATGACCATGCCGCGGATGCCCTCCGCATGCACGAACGAGTCTGTCGATCGGGCCAGGTGGCGGAACAGGCTCCGGTAGCGTTCCGTCTTGCCCTGCTTGGCCCGGCCGAGCACCGTGTAGATCTCGTCCACCGGCTTGCCCGGCATGATGGAGCTCAGGTACTTGATGGCCGGCTCCACTGCCGGAAGATCGGCATGGAAGTACGAGCGGGAGAACCCGAACAGGGGTCGGACCTCGTACTCCGACATCATCACGGCGTCCGCGACGATGCCGTCGTCCGGGTGCGCAAACGCGATGATCAGTGGCAGCGTCCACCCGTCGCCCGACAGCTTGCCCACCAGGAAGGCCCGCGTCGCGCGGTAGAAGACGGGCTGCAACACCTCGAAGTGAAGTCCTTCCCGGGCCAGCGAGCGCGCCCGCACCATCGCCTCCACCTCCTCGGCGATGAAGCGGGCAGAGGCCGCCTGGTCGGCGTAGTGCCGCGCCCAGGGCACGCCGGCGAGCAGGTGAGCGACGGCGGTGAGCAGGTCAGCACCCGGGGTAGAGGCGCGCAAGGGCAGCTCCCCGGGGAGAGGTGGACCGTGGCTCTCCCCCTCCTCGTCCGCCACCGTCGCGAACTCCACGTCACGGTTGACGCCCACGGTCTTGAAGACCTTGCGGGTCAGCGAGTTGAAGAACGTGGCATCGAACTTCCGGTCGGGGCAGACGGCGATCAGGCTGGCGAACTCGGCTTTGATCTCCCGCCACATGGATTCCTCTGCGATGTGGCGACCCAGGCGGCCGACGAGGTCGGCCAGGCACTTCTCGACGCGCCGGTCGTAGAGCTCGATGCGCTCCACCGCGTCCCGCTGGCCAAGCTGCCATTCCCGCTCCACGAAGCGCCGCTCGGCGCGGCGCGTGATGGCCCGGAAGGCGTGGTTGTAGTCCTCGAAGGCGGCGAATATCTCGGCCGCGGTCTGGCGGGCGAGATCCTGCGCCATGGCCGCCGGGCTACCGCCGTCCATGACGCAGGGAACGGATCATCGGCCTAGTGGCCCCCGGCGCCATGGAACTGCTCGGCCTCGGTGCTGCCCTTCATGGCCGTGGTCGACGTGTCGCCGGAGATGACCGTCTGCACGGCATCGAAGTAGCCGGTGCCGACGAAGGCCTGGTGCTTGGCGGCGCGGAAACCGTGCTTCTCGTTCGCGAACTCGCGCTCCTGCAGCTCCGAGTAGGCGTGCATGCCGGTCTGCCGGTAGGCCCGGGCCAGCTCGAACATGGAGAGGTTCAGCGCGTGCCAGCCCGCCAGTGTGATGAACTGGTAGCGGTAACCCATGGCGGCGAGCGACTCCCGGAACTCCTTCAGCTTCTCGGCCGGCAGGTTGGCCTTCCAGTTGAAGGAGGGTGAGCAATTGTAGGACAGGAGCTTGCCCGGGAACTTCGCGTGGATCGCCTTGGCGAAACGCTCGGCCTGCGCGAGATCCGGCTTGGAGGTTTCGCACCAGAGCAGGTCGGCGTAGGGCGCGTAGGACAGGCCGCGATCGATGGCCTGGTCCAGTCCGGCGCGGACCTCGAAGAAGCCGTCACTGGTCCGGCTGCCGCTGAGGAATTTGCGGTCACGCTCGTCGTAGTCCGCCTGGAGCAGGTTGGCGGCATCCGCGTCCGTGCGGGCGATGAGGACGGTGGGCACGCCCATGACATCGGCGGCCAGGCGGGCCGCCACGAGCTTGTTGATGGCGTCCTGGGTCGGCACCAGAACCTTGCCACCCATGTGGCCGCACTTCTTGGCGGAAGACAGCTGGTCCTCGAAGTGCACGCCGGCCGCGCCGGCGCGAATCATGGCCTTCATGAGCTCGAAGGCGTTCAGGTTGCCGCCAAAGCCGGCCTCTGCGTCGGCAATGATCGGCGCCAGCCAGTCGATGGAGGAGTCGCCTTCCATGTGATGGATCTGGTCAGTACGCAGGAGGGCATTGTTGATGCGCTCCACCATCTTGGGGACGGAATCCACGGCGTAGAGGCTCTGGTCCGGGTACATCTCGCCGGAGCTGTTGCCGTCGCCTGCCACCTGCCAGCCGGAGCAGTAGATGGCCTTGAGCCCCGCCTGGACTTCCTCGACGGCCTGGTTGCCGGTGAGCGCGCCGAGGGCCGACACCACCTTCTCCGTGTGGAGCAGGCGCCAGAACTTTTCGGCGCCGAGTCGCGCCAGGCTGTACTCGATGCGAACGGACCCGCGCAGGCGCACCACGTCCTTTGCCGAATAGGGCCGCGTGATGCCCTTCCAGCGGGGGCCCTCCGCCCAGTCCTTCTGCAGTTGTTCGGCGGGATTGGCTGTGGTCATGGCTTTGCTTCCGGTTTGCTTGGGTCAGGTGGGGGTGGGAACTGGTGGATCAGGCCAGCCGCTCGTAGGCCGGCAACGTCAGGAACTCGTCGAAGTCGGGCTTGCGGATCATGTCGCCGAACAGCGCGCCGGCAGCCTCGAAGTGGCCACCGGCAAAGCGCTCCGGGCCGATCTCGCCCGCGATAACCCGCATTTCCTCTGCGAGCGTGGCGTCGAATCGCTGGCTGGTCACCGGCCGGCCGTCGGACGTCCTGGCGCCGTGGCGGACCCACTGCCAGATCTGGGCCCGGGAGATCTCGGCCGTGGCCGCGTCCTCCATCAGGTTGTACAGGGGCACGCAGCCCTGCCCGCCCAGCCACGCTTCCAGGTACTGCACGCCGACCCGGATGTTGTGGCGAAGCCCGTCATCGGTGATGGCGCCGTCGGGAACCTGCAGCAGGTCTGCGGCAGTAACCGAGGCATCGGTTCGCAGCACGTCGAGCTGATTTGGCCCCTGCATGACGGAGTCGAAGGCCTCGAGGGCGATCTCCGCGAGCCCCGGGTGGGCGATCCAGGTGCCGTCATGACCTGCCCGCGCTTCCCGGAGCTTGTCGGCCCGCACCCTGGACATGGCGGCCTCGTTTGCCGCCGGGTCATTCTTGATCGGGATCTGGGCCGCCATTCCGCCCATGGCATGCGCGCCACGCCGGTGGCAGGTCTGGATGAGCAGGTCGACGTAGGATTTCAGGAAGTGGCGCTCCATCGTCACGGCGCCGCGATCGGGTAGCACGAAATCGGCCCGGTTCCGGAACTTCTTGATGAAGCTGAAGATGTAGTCCCAGCGCCCGCAGTTGAGCCCGGCGGAGTGGTCGCGCAGCTCGTAGAGGATCTCGTCCATCTCGAAGGCCGCGAGGATGGTTTCGATCAGCACGGTGGCCTTGATCGTTCCCCGCGCCATGCCGAGCCAGTCCTGGGCGGCGTTGAAGACGTCGTTCCAGAGGCGGGCCTCGAGGTGGCTCTCCATCTTGGGCAGGTAGAAGTACGGCCCCGTGCCATGGCGCGCGAGGGACTCGTGATTGTTGGCGAGGTACACCGCAAAATCGAACAGGGACCCCGACGTGATTTCGCCGTCCACGCGAACGTGCTTTTCCGGCAGGTGCCAGCCTCGCGGACGGACGATCAGGGTCGCAATCCTCTCGTTGAGCCGGTATTGCCTGCCGCTCGAGGGATCGGCGAAGGCGATGGTGCGGTCGACAGCGTCCTTCAGGTTCTGCTGGCCCCGGACCATGTTTTCCCAGGTCGGTGCGCAGGAGTCCTCGCAGTCGGCCATGAACGCGCGGGCCTTCGAGTTGAGCGCGTTGATCATCATCTTGCGTTCGACCGGGCCCGTGATTTCCACGCGCCGGTCCCGGAGGTCGGCGGGAACCGGGGCCACCTTCCACCCGCCGGCACGGACCTGCGCCGTGCCGGGCAGGAACCCGGGCAGCTGCCCGGCATCTAGCTCTGCCTGGCGTTCCCGCCGGCGGGCGAGCAGCTCGAGCCGCCGGCCGTTGAACTGCCGGTGCAGATATGCGACGAGGTTGAGCGCCCGGTCATTGAGCACGGCCTCCGCCCCCGGAATGCCGGGGCCGTGGAGCGCGGCGGGCTTGCCGGTCCCGTCGGGGCCGGCGCTGGGGTGGGTTGCACTTTTCACGGGTCGACTCTACGATGAATTCGAGAGAAATTTCACAGTAGAAATTTCACATTGTAAATTTCACACGAGGCGCCTGGGTCCCGCTGCCATGTCCGGCCTGCTGCGCAAGAGCCACTTCCTCGGGGCAAAGATCCGCAACCTACGGAAGCGGAACGGCCTGACCCTCCAGGACGTCTCTGCCCGCTGCATCCAGCTGGATGTGGACGTGGCACCCTCCGTGTCCTACCTCAGCATGATCGAGACGGGGCAGCGCATTCCCTCGCCCCCCCTGCTGGACCTTCTGGCTTCAGTATTCCAGAAGGACACCCGCTGGTTCCTCGACGAGAATCCCGAAATCGAGACCCCCCCGCAGGGCAAGGCCACCGGTGGCATAACGCGGTTCCCGCTGGAACCGGGCTTCCTGTTCTCACGGGAGCTCCTCGAGGCTGCGATCCCGGAGCTCCTGGCGCAGACCGGCACCACGGGCCGCCAGTTCGCGCACCTGCTGATCCGCTCGTACCAGGAGATGTCCCGCAACGACTTCCCGGATCTCGAGCGCTCGGCCGAGGAAGTCGGTGAACGGCGCTTCCCGCTCGGCGTGGACGACCTGGTGCGCCTCTGCAAGCGGCACGGCGTCGAGATCCAGTGGTTCGACCGAAAGCCGCTCCTTGCCCGCGACAACGACCGGGAAGTGCGCAGCATGGTCCGGTCGTTCTTCGAATCCCCGTCGACGATCTACATGAATCGCCAGCTGCAGAAGGATCCGGCGCGCCTGAAGTTCGACCTGGCCTCGCACCTGGCCCACAAGGTCCTGCACGGTGGCGACGGACTGAAGTCTGCGCACGCCACCGGCGGCGAGATGGGTGGCAGCCCGACGGGAGCCGAGCAGAACACGGGCGGCATGAACGCCCAGGACGTGCTGTTCGCCTGGCGGGATTTCGAGTGCAGCTTCTTCGCCGGCGCACTGCTTTGCCCGAAGCGGCCGTTCCGCCGGTTCCTCACCCGGGAGAGCTACCGGGTCGAGGCCGGCAGCAGGCTGGAACTCACGCCCGCGGTGATCATGCGGCGGATGACAGCCGTTTCGCCCTATCGCCACTGGCACTTCTTCGATGCCTATCCGCCGGGCTTCCTGCGCGCAGTGTACCGGGGCAACGGCATCCCGCTGCCCTGGGGCAACCTGGCGATGGTGTCCGATCCCTGCCCCCGCTGGGCGGTATTCCGGATGCTGGAGCAGGCCCGCACTTCACAACCTGCTTCGCAGATCTCGGTCCTCATCGATGGCGATCGCTCCCTGCTTTACGTCTGTCACTCCGTACGCACAAAGGACATGGCCGGCAACCCCCACGTGCTGTCCGTGGGCGTGGACCTGGTCCCGGCGCTGGAATCACAGGGCATCGACGCCGCGGAGGTCGTGACGACGATCAGCCAGGCGTGCCGGCGCCACGCCGGCCAGGCGCCCGTGCCGACCGGGGCCACGGACGCGATCAGGGCAGTTGGCCGGGTCCTGAATATCGAATGGATCGGGCACTCGCTGCAGTCGCCGGCCAGCGTGATCTGCCCCCGCAGCAACGCGTGCCCGCGGACGCCCCGATGCAACACCACGGGACCGGCATCACGCGCCGCCGAAATCGACGACGTCCGCCAGGAAATCCTCGACGAAAGGGGACATGCCTAATTTGGCGCTGCACAGTGCGGCACTGTGCAGCGCCAAATTAGGCATGTCCCCTAGCCGCAAGGGCCAGGATGGCTCGTGCTTCCACCTCCGTAACGGGGGTGACCGACAGGCGATTGCCACGCCGGAGGATCAGCAGGCCCTCGAGGCCAGGATCGCGCCGGAGCACTTCCAGCGCCAGCGGCTCGCGAAACCGGCGCTGGAACTGCACGTCGACCGCCAGCCATGCTGGCGAGTCCCGCTTGCTTCGCGGGTCGAAGTACTCGCTCTCCGGATCGAACTGCGTGGGATCCGGGTACGCGCCGCCCGCCACTTTCATCGTGCCAACGACACCGGGCTGGTCGCAGCTCGAATGGTAGAAGAAGGCCACGTCCCCCTTCGCGAAGTCGTCCCGGAACATGTTCCGCACCTGGTAGTTGCGAACCCCGCCCCAGCTCGTGCGCTTGTCCCGCGCCAGGTCATCGATGCCGTAGACCGAGGGCTCGGACTTCATCAGCCAGTATTTCAATTGAGGCGCTCCTTTCGGACGGGCATGATGGGTACGGGCATTACCGGGAACGCGCCATGCTGGGACGATTGCAGGATCTGGCGATCCGGATTTCGAAGACCTGGTGGCTGTATCTCATTGTCTTTGGCCTGTTCTTCGGCTCTTTGCAGGCCCTGATTCGGATTGGCGAGGTCTTCCCCGCGCACGCCGCCGGGGCGACGCCTTTCGACCTTCAGAACGGCCTGCGGGCGGCCCAGGTATACACGCAGATCGCCGGTTACACGGAGACGGCCAGGCAACTCTACTACGCATTCATGCTGATCGATTTCGCGTTTCCGTTCTTCGCCGGGCTCTTCATCACGACGACCATCGCCTTCTCATTGCGGTACAGCCTCCCCGGGTTCTACGAGGCGCTGGTCGCCCGCAAGCTGCTCCTCCTGCCGATGCTCGCAACGGCCTTCGACTGGCTGGAAAACGTGGCTGCGGGATCGGCCATCGTCCTGTATCCCCGCGAAGTGGGCTGGCTGCCGGGCCTTCTCATCCTGGCCAAGCAGTGCAAGCTTGGCCTGATGATGGCAGGCAATGGCGCCATGTTCCTGGCACTGCTGGTCGCCGCCGGCACCTGGGTGAAGCGCCGCTCCCGGATCTAGGTGGCGGCCGCGCTGGCAACCTCGGCCTGCTCGACCCTGCGCGACTTGAGTCCGAAGCCGGCCACGGCCAGTGCCGCGGTCAGCAAGCCCAGTATGAGCAGGGCGAGCTGGTAGCCTTCCGTTCCGCCACCCCTGGACGCGGCCACCCCGCCGATCACCGCGGCACCGGACAGCTGGCCGACCGCCAGGAACACCGTGAGGAGGCCCTGGGCCGCGCCGCGGTCGTCGGCCCGGGCCTCATTGAGCACGATGTACCGGAGCGGCGCGCCCAGCAGCGCCGAAAAGCCGAACCCGGCGATCACTCCGCCAACGATGAAGAGGGTGAGGTTGAGGTCCATCAGTGCATAGATCAGGGTCCCGATGGCGACGCCGGCGAGGCCCAGCTGGACGATGAGCCGGGAGCCCATCCGGTTGAGCAGCCGGCCGGTGAGCGGTGCGCCGATCGTCGTGGCGAGCACGGAGGGCAGCATGAGGAGGCTGGCGTTGTAATCGGTGACGCCGAGCGCCGCGACCGCGAGCGCGGGGAAGAACGCCGAGCCTGCTTCCAGGGTGCCGGTGCCGATCGCGATCGCGCTGGTGAGCCGCATCTGCAGGGACGACAACAGGCGCGGCGGGACGATCGGATCCGCGGCACGCCGCTCGATCCGCCAGAACACGGGCGTCAGGACGATGGCAAGCAGGGCGAAGGGGGCGACGGGCAATGAGGTGAGGCTGGCAACCAGCCGGCTCACGTCCATCTCGGTGAGGACTATTGCCAAGCTGCCGAGCAAGGCCGACAGGGCCAGCGCGCCGGCGGCATCGAAGGGCCTGGGCACCGAGGCGCGAGTGCCGGGCAACAGGCGCAGTGCCTGCCATATGAGCACAAGGACGATGGGCAGGTTGATCAGGAACAGCCAGTGCCAGGAGAAGCGCAGCAGCACCCCGCCGAGGATCGGCCCCACGAGGAACGCGATCCCGAAGACCGCGCCGAGCAGGCCGAGCGTCTGGCCGCGCTTCTCCGGGGGAAAGGTATCGCCGATGACGGCGCTGGCCACCGGGAAGATGCCGCCTGCGCCGAGGCCCTGAATGGCGCGACCAATCAGCAGCATCTCGAACGAGGGGGCCATCGCGAGGATCAGTGAGCCCAGGCCGAACAGCGCGAGGTTGAGGACATAGATGGCGCGTCGCCCGTACCGGTCGGACAGCTTCGCCATGAGGGGCGTGCCCATCAGCTGGAAGAGCACGTAGATGTTGAAGATCCAGGCCAGCGCCCTCGTATCGAGCCCAAGGTCGGCCTGGATGGCCGGCAGCGCGGGGCCAATGATGGCCAGGTCGAGCGCGCCCATGAGCACGCCGACGAAGAGGATCAGCAGGAGTGGTCTGAGTTTCTGCGGGTTCACATTGGCAACTTTCTCAGTTCTCGATGACTCGCTCGACCGCCCGGCGCAGCTCACGCTTGACCGCAGTCTTGTTCTCGCGGCGCATGGCCTGGCCGGCGGCGGCCTCCACCATGCCCTTCACCAAGGCAAGCACGAGTCCGGTGTCACGCCGCTTGCCCCGAACCAGTTCGGCGATGGTGCCTTCCAGCACGCTTGCCGGCGCATCGTGCAACTCCATCAGGCGCTTGCGGAGAGCGGGAGCATCCGTCCGGATCTCGGCCATCATCTCGAGGGTCGTGTGGGCTGGACTGGCAGCCATGTCAACCTGCATGTCCAGCCAGGCGCCGAGCCGCGCCAGGGGCTCGGGGTAGGCGGCATGCAGGCCGCGCATCCGGTCCACGAATGCCGCCATGTCCCGCTCGACGCAGGCCAGCAGGATGAAATCCTTGTTCCTGTAGTAGCGGTACAGCGAGTTGCGCGCCAGCCCGACGGCCTGGGCGATGTCATCCATATCGGTCCGGCGGTAACCCCGCTCCTGAAAGAGCAGGGTCGCCGCATCGAGAATCCGCGAGGTCTGAAGCCGGACGTGCTCCTCGATGTTGGCTGCGTCGATCCGCGGCATGGTGGCCGCAGCATGCAAGGATAGCGACGAAAGGTCAAACACTGTCGGCAAAATGCCATGCCATGGCCAGCGCATCCCGAGGCGGTTCCCGGCGGTGGCCGGCCCACGCCCCCAACCGGCCCGCGGCGCTTTGGTGTATGCTCTTCCCGCCTGCCGGCTGTCAGCAGGCGCTAACGAGGGATGGGAACCGGCGGCGGCCGGCCACTCTTCCGGACGGGGTGTACCGGACAGAGCAGCTACCGAGCACCGGATGGCCGTTTTTTCAGTCTGGCCGTTTGTAATTGTGGATACAGGAGGACGACCGATGAGCACGACGATTCGTCAGGCATGGCTTGCCCTGCCGATGGCGCTGGTAATGATCGCTGGCTGCGGCGGCAAGCCTGCCGACAAGGCTGCGGAGTCTGCCGAGCAGGCGATGGAAAGCGCTTCCGAGGCTGCGGATGCTGCCGGTGATGCCGCCAGCGCTGCCGCTGATGCTGCTGGTGCGGCTGTCGATGCCGCTGCCGATGCGACCGCTGATGCTGCCGCTGATGCCGCTGCCGATGCCGCCGCTGGCGCCGCCGACGCGGCTGCTGGTGCCGCTGCTGACGCTGGCGCTGCCGCTGAGGCCGCTGGCGAAGCCGCTGCCGATGCTGCAGAGGCAGCCACGACTCCCTGATTGACACTTCAATCGGGCGACGAAGACAGGGGCCGCAATTGCGGCCCCTGTTGTTTCCGGGCCCGCGTGCCCGGGGGCGACTCCGGCCGGCAATCCGGCCCCTGCTATAGTTCCAGCCATGAAGTGGCTGCGCTACACGGCCTGGGCCCTCGGCGGCCTGATCGCGGCGGGCGCTGCGGCCTTCCTCATCGGGGCCTGGATCTACCGCGATATTCCCGCTGCCGTCCTCGAGGCCAAGTACAGCACGCCCGCCTCCAAGTTCCTCAATGTCGATGGCGTGCGCATCCACTACCGGGACGAAGGCACCGGTCCGCCGCTGGTGCTGATTCACGCCAACTTCGGCAGTCTGCTGAGCTGGGACAGCTGGATCGATACGCTCAAGGACGATTACCGCGTCCTCCGTTTCGACATGACCGGCCACGGCCTGACGGGCCCGGACCCCTCCGGGGACTACAGCCTCGAGCGGACAGTCGAGCTGACGGAGCGCTTCGTTGATGCGCTCGGGCTGACCCGCTTCGCCATTGGGGGCACGTCAGTTGGCGGCACGGTAGCCCTGCACTACGCCGCAGCCCATCCCGAGCGGGTCGAGCGGCTGATCCTGCTCAGCCCCGGGGCGCTGGAGGGCCGCAGCATGCAGCGTGCCGGGCGCAGCCTGCCCCGCACGGCGAGCCTGCTCGAGTACATCACGCCCCGGGCGCTCGCCAGCTTCATGCTGCGGAGCCGCTTCGGCGATCCTTCCAAGGTGGACGACAAGCTCATTGACCAGTGGTACGAGATGTGGCTTCGCGAAGGCCAGCGCCCCGCGATCCTTGCCCGGCTCCGCACCTATTCCAGCGCAAACCTGGCCGAGGTCACCGCGGCCGTGCGCGTACCGACACTGATCCTGTGGGGCGAGAAGAATCCCCAGGCGCCGGTCGAGCAGGCGGAAGAACTGCGCCGGATGCTGGTCAATGCGCCTGAGGTGCGGATGATCATCTACCCGGGCGTGGGCCACATGGCAGCCGACGAGGCCGGGCCGGTCATCGCCCCGGATGTCCGGGCCTATCTGGACGCAGGCGGCTGAGCCGCCATGGCTCACCGGATGTCATCGCACCTCCCGTCCCTCGCCCTGGCCTGCACGGTCATGGCCTGCGCCGCCGCGTTGGAGGCAGCACCGCCCTCGCCTCCGGGCAGGAGCGCGTCGCCCTGGAACACCGGCACGGCCCCGCCAGCGCCCAGGCCAGCCACCGAGGACGGCACACTGGCGCTGCGCCTGTACGAGGACCGGCTTCCCTACCGGCCGGGTGCGCCCCGGCGCGACGACCCCGCCTGGGCCGTGGACGTCAGCGCCGTCATGACCCGCTGCCCCGACGGGAACCTGGTCATCACCGCCCTGGTGATCGGCGGCCAGCTCACACCGCTCGACAACCGCTGCCCGGCCGAACGGCGGGACGCGACGCCGCCTGCCCCCGGGACGGCGCCGCAGTGCGACGCGAAGTCCTGGAACTGCCGGACCGGGACCAGGGAGTGATCCGGGGGCCCGGCCCGTATCGCGAGCCGGCGCGGCGCCTTGGTATGCTCCGGAACGGACATACCCCGAGAATTCACCAGAACCCACTCCCACCGGAGGACTCCCATGCGTCGTCGCGCCCTGCCTGCGCTCGTTGCCTGCCTCGCCTTTGCCGTTCCGGGACTCGCTGCAAGCGCCACGGCGCCGGCGGACGCGATCAAGTACCGCAAGGCGGTGATGTCGGCCCTGTCCGCCCATGTCAACGCCTTCATGCTGATCAACTTCGGGAAGGTCGAGCACCAGAATCACCTGCAGGCCCACGCCAGTGCCCTGGCCGATCTGGGCGCGCAGGCGAAGGTCCTGTTTCCGGCGGGCACGGATGTCGGCGACACGGACGCACTGCCGCTGATCTGGAAGGAACAGGACCAGTTCCGGAAGCTGGCCGCGGACCTCGAAGCCTCCTCGGCCAAACTGCGGGATGCGGTAGCGGCCAATGACAAGGCTGGCACCATGGCCGCCTTCAAGGCCCTGGGCGAGTCGTGCAAGGGGTGCCACGACCGCTACCGGAAGGCAGACGACTGATCAGCCGGTCCATGCTCCCCGCACTGCTGCTGTGCGGGACAACTCTCGGCTGGGTGGCGCTCGCCTCCGCCGCCCCGGCCGGCGACCTGCCGGCTACCATCGAGCGCGGCCGCTATCTCGTGCACGCCGGCGGGTGCCTCACGTGTCACACGGCCGACCAGCCGGAGGCTATCCCCCTGGCCGGAGGACGGGTGCTGAAGACGCCCTTCGGGACCTTCCACTCGCCGAACCTGACGCCCGACCCGGCGACCGGCCTCGGGGGCTGGACCGACGCCGACCTGGGCCGCGCACTGCGGGAAGGCATCGCTCCGGACGGCAGCTACTACTTTCCGGTCTTCCCGTACCCGTCGTACACGGGGCTGACGGATGCGGACGTGGCCGCCATCGGCGCCTATCTCCGCAGCCTCCGGCCCGTGCGCCAGGCGGCACCCGAACACCAGCTGCCCTGGTACCTGTCGTCGCGGCTGGTCATGTACGGCTGGAACCTGCTCAATTTCAGCCCTGCCCGCTTCACGCCGGACCCCGAGCGCAGTCCCGCCTGGAACCGTGGCGCCTACCTCGTCCGGCACCTCGGCCACTGCGGCGAGTGCCACACCCCCCGCAATGCGCTTGGCGCGCTGGATGGCAGTCGGGAGCTGGCCGGCAACCCCGATGGGCCCGACGGCGGGAAGATTCCGGACATCACCCAGGACCGGGAAACCGGCATTGGCCGCTGGTCGACGGATGAAATCACGATGTTCCTCGAGTTCGGCCTGCTGCCCGATGGTGACTTCGCCGGCTCCAGCATGGGCGACGTGATCAGCGACAACACCAGCAAGCTCACGGCCGAAGACCGCCTTGCGATCGCCACTTACCTCCAGTCCCTGGGGCCGGCCGGAAGCCGCTTGCCATAATCGATCGGGCGGGGCGCGTGAGCTACGTCACGCTTCGGGACTGAACCCGCTGGTACATTGCCGTTGCCAATCCAAGAACAACATATAGATGGCAACCCCGAATCCCGCCCGCCTGGTGCCGGTGCACTGCGGTCAGCTGCAGCTCGGCATGTATGTCGCCGAGCTGGACCGGTCCTGGCTGCATACGCAATTCCACGCCCACGGGTTCATGCTCATCCAGGCCGAGCAGATCGAGGAGCTGCAGCGGCTCTGCGAGTACGTCTACGTGGATCCCGTGCTGTCCGAGCAGGGGGGCGACGGCGAGTTCTATTCCAGCGGGCTGACGGGCCGGGTCGAGGCATTGTCCGACGCGGAAGTGCAGACGCCACTCGCCCGCCAACGCCTCGAGTTGCGGACTCTGGCCCACGCCTTTGCCGGGGCCGTGCAAGGTGCCCGGCGGTCCGAGGAACTGGTGCTGCCCCCCTTGCGCCGCGCGCTGGAGCCGGTGGTGGTGAGTCTCCTGGCCGACACGGACTCCATTCCCTGGCTGCTCGCCACCGAGCTGAAGGTGGCCTTCCTCCATCGCCGTGCGCTCGGCACCGCGGTACTGATGGCACTGGCTGGCAACCGGATCGGCTTTGACCGCCCGGTCGTCGATGAACTGGCGCTGGCAGGCCTGCTGCTCGATATCGGCAAGGTTTCGGTTCCGGTAACGATCCTTGCGAAGTCCGAGGTGCTGACCGGGCATGAGCGTGGCTTCGTCGAACGCCATGTCCGCCGCGGCCTCTACATGGTCCGCTCGGCTTCGGCCATTTCCGAGACGGTGGAAGATGCCGTCCTCGGGCACCACGAGCGGCTCGACGGGAGCGGCTATCCGCGCGGACTGCGCGGCACGCAGATCCCGCTGCCTGCACGGCTCGCCGGGCTGGTGGATACGTACGATGCCATGCTGCAGGACCGGCGCTACGCGCAGGCCGTTGCCGCGCACGACGCGATGCGCCTCGTCAACGGCATGCGGGGGCGAAAGTTCGACGCCGCCATCGTCCGCAGTTTCATTCGCAGCCTCGGCCTGTTTCCGACCGGTTCCTGGCTGCAGATCGCGGACGGCCGGCTGGGCATCGTCCGGTGCCAGTCGGACGGCGAGCCCGCACGGCCCCGGGTCGCACTGCTGAGCGACAGCGCCGGACGCCGCCTGCCCTCCGGCCCCGTCCTGTGGCAGCCCATCCGTCGGGACGACATCGTCCGGGC
>Ga0268299_1002115_pt1 | contig 26389 bp, 27 predicted proteins | sample NOBtaG_FD_193484 | JGI IMG/M metagenome (GOLD analysis project Ga0268299, IMG submission 193484) | Activated sludge microbial communities from bioreactor in Nijmegen, Gelderland, Netherland - NOB reactor | ecosystem: Engineered > Bioreactor > Aerobic > Activated sludge | place: Netherlands...
GGTGGGCGTGGCGGTCGGTGTCGGTTCGTCGGGCGTCGCGGTGACGGTCGCGGTCGGTGTCGGTTCGTCGGGCGTCGCGGTGACGGTGGCGGTCGGCGTCGGCTCGTCGGGCGTCGCGGTGACGGTGACGGTCGGCGTCGCGGTTGCCGTCGGCGTGGCGCTCTCGGTCGGCGTCGGTGTGGGCGTAGGCTGGGGCGGGATCACGACGAGGTCGAGGGTCTTGGTCGCCGTGCCGCCGAGTGCGTCGGTGACGGTGAAGGCGACGGGCGTGGTGCCCTCGTCTCCCGGGCTCGGACAGCCGGAGACGTCGCTGCCGTCGGTGGTGGAGGCCCAGCTCGGCAGCGCGGACGTGATGTCGCTCCACGTGAACGGCGCGAGGCCGCCCGCCGCGGTGACCGACGCGCCATAGCAGACGCCGGCCTCGGCGGCCGGAAGCGCGAGCGTGTCGATCGCGACCGCCGGGACGATCGTGATGTCGAACGTGCCGGCGACGACGTCGGTCGCCGCGTCCTCGGCCTGGATCGAGAAGCTCGAGGCACCGTCGATCGTCGGCGTGCCCGCGAGGATGCCGGTCGTGGGATCGACCGACATGCCGTCGGGTGCCGTGGTCCCTCCGGTCAGCGCGACCGTGTAGGGCGCCAGGCCGCCGAGCACGAGAGCGAGGTCCGGGTAGGGCACCCCGACCTCGCCCGTCGGGAGGACGGCGTCGATCGTCGTGAGATCCACGTCGACGGCGACGTTCTGCGCGCCGGTGAACGCGCCGAGGTCGGAGCAGCCCTCGACCGGCGCGTCGGCGGGCACCGGGCTGTCGTCCGCGATGCAGGGCAGCGCCTCGTTGCTCTCCGGGTCGCGCGGGCCCGTGTAGGTGTAGAACTCGTAGCGGCGGATCACCGAGTGCTTGCCGTCGTCGAGCGGATCCTCCTTCACGTCGGCGTCCTCCTCCGCGTCCTCGGCGTTGCCGGGCTTCGACTGGATCAACTTCCACTCGGTCTCGATCTCGGTCTCGTCCGGCAGGATGTTTCCGGGGCCGCCGAGCAACAGGAGCACGAGGTCCTCGGGCTCGAGATCGAGGGAGGTCTCGATCTTGAACACCTTCATCCACTGCGGCTCGCCGTGCTGGGCCTCGTTCTCCTCCTCCACCGGCTCGACCTCGGCGACGATGTTGACGCCGCCGCCGGCGGCGACGGGGATCGGCGCGACGTTCCAGACCGGCACGGGAATGTTCACGGTCTGCGGCACCACGCTGAAGGCGCTGCTCAGGTCGTTCGGGCTCGCCGCCACGAGCCAGCGGTACGTCGTGCGCGTCGGGTTGGCGCTCAAGCTCACGCCGTAGTGCTCACAGCCGCTCGTGAGGTAGTTGCCGATCGGGCCGCCCGCGAAGCAATCGTGCCCGCTCGGCGTCACGTTCGGCGGCGCCACCGGCGTCGCCTCCCAGGCGCTGCCGTTCCAATGCCGGTAGCGCACCAAGACGCGCGGATGGGCGGGATCGACGGTGGTGTCGAGCACCTCGGGCGCCCCGTAGCGCGTGTAGGACCCCCCGAACGTGTACGGCACGTCGCTCGGGTGGAGGTCCTCGAGCTCGATCTCGAAGCCGTGGCAATCCCCTGGGGTGTCGTTCACCACGTCGAAGTTGCTGAGGGTACCGAAGGCGGTCGCGAAGGCGCGGCCGGCGAGCATGGTCGCGAGCAGTGTCACCGCAAGCAGGATCGAGCACGAAAATCGTCGCATGGAATCTCCTTCGTTCGGTCGGCGTCCGCGCAGCACCCGACCCTTCGACGAACCCCGTGATGCAGGGGTGATGCCAACGCCGGACGCCGCACGCGCGGCAATCGTTTCGCACCGGCGGGATGAGAGGAGGATGAGAATTCTCGGGCCTGCCACGGGCGCGGCGTCGAGCCGGAGACGCCGCGCTACGAAGTCTCTTCGGTGACGTCGACGGTCAGCGTCGGACGCACCGCGAGCGAGTTGGTGACGAGGCACGCCTTCTCGGCCTTCTCGACGACGCGCTGCGAGCGCTCGGCGTCGCCGCCGGCGGGAATCACGAGGCGCGCGCGCACGTGCAGCGCGGTGAAGCGGACGACACCGTCGCTGCGGTCCAGGACGCCCTCGGCATCGCATTCGAGGCGCCGCCAGGGGAGCTTCGACCCGGCGGCGATCGCGCGGAACGTGAGAATGAAGCACCCGCTCACCGCCGCCATCAGCAAGGTTTCGGGCGACCACTGATCGCCGGGACCATCGAACTGCGCGGGCGGGGCCGTGGCGAGGGCGGGGAGGCCTTCCGACCGGACGACGACGTGGCCCTCCGTCTCGGTGAGGCCCTGCACCTCGTAGTGATGCGGATACGCTTGCATGGAGGCGCTCGGTGCGTGACCTGCCTCACGCGGGCAGCATCAACCGATCGCGCACGGCCTGCACGCCGGGCAAGTGGCCGACCAGGCCCATGATCGCCTGCTTCTCGGCGAACGAGTCGACCGGGCCCGTGAGCGTGACCAGGCCGTCCTCGACCAGCACCTCGATGCGTTTGGCCTCGTGCCGGGCGTGGCGTTCGAGCGCGTTCTCGATCGCGGCGCGGATCTTCGCCGGCTGGACGGGGCGCTTCTCCACCCGGATCAGGTTGGTGACGCCGCGCACGCCGGCGAGCGACCGCACCGCGCGCTCCGCGTCGTCACGCTCGCGCAGGAGATGGACGGTGCCCTCGAGCGTCACGAAGCCCGACCCGACGGTCGTGCCGATGCGCTCGTCGGGGACGCGCACGTCCCACTGCAACGCGTGACGGACGGCCGCCGCGAGGTCGGCGTCCCCGCGCTCCCGTCCGGGCGCGATCGGCACGACCACGTCGTTCACGACGTCGAGCACGCCCGGCACCCGATGCGCGGCCTTCTGCGCGGCGAGCTTCGCGGCATAGCTCGACGCCGTGCCGGTCAATGCCACGATGCGGTTCGTGACCGCGACGTGGACGTGCTCGGCCTCGACGCGACTGTCCCATTCGAGCTCGCGCGTCACCGCGTCGCGGATGGCGTCGTCACTGCGTGGTGCGATCATGTGAGCCTCCCTTGACCGGGAGACAGCGGCTTCCGTGCCAGCGCGGATCGCCCGGAGGACGCGGGCCGGCGTCGCGCTGCTTCCCGGAATCGCGAATCGGAAGGGCGGGGCGTTCGCAGCGTCCGGAACGCGCCCGCGTCCCGGCGGGCGTTCCGCCCCGGCAAGGATCTTGCGTCGGAGGCCGAGCATGGTCGGCAGAGGAACCGCGACGGCGTGGCGGGGCCGGGAGCACGCCCGGTGTACGCATCGGCTCGCGAGCGTTCCGGGCATCGGTCCGACGCTCGCGCGGCGGCTGCACGAGGGGCTCGACGTCCATACCGTGGAGGAGCTCGAGGCGGCGGCGCACGACGGGCGCCTCGCGCGCGTGCCGGGATTCGGCGCGCGCCGGCTGCGCGGCGTGATCGAAACGCTCGCGGGCCGGCTCGGTCCGCACGCGCGCCCGGTGCCGCCGCCGCGGCTGCCGCTGCCGATCGCCGAGCTGCTCGACGTCGATCGCGAGTACCGCGAGCAGGCGGCACGCGGGAGGCTCGTCCGGATCGCGCCGCACCGCTTCAATCCCGAGCATCGCTCCTGGCTGCCCGTGCTCCGCACGCGCCGCGACGGCCACGCGTACACGGCGCTCTTCTCGAACACGGCGCGGGCGCACGCGCTCGGCAAGACGGACGACTGGGTCGTGATCTACGGCGACGACGGGCTCGCCGAGCGCGAGGCGACCGTCGTCACGGAGACGGCGGGCCGGCTCGCCGGGCGGCGCGTGGTGCGCGGTCGCGAGGCCGAGTGCGCCGCGTACTACGGGGGCGACGAGATGCGGCGCCGCGCCTGACGGGCGCGCCGGTAGGCGCCGGGGCTGCGGCGGGTCCAGCGCCGGAACGCGTGGGTGAACGCCGACTGCTCGGCATAGCCGAGCAGGAACGCGATCTCCGTCAAGTCGGTGTCGCTCTGCGCCAGGTACTGCTCGGCGAGCCGTCGCCGGGTCTCCTGGACGACGTCGCGGTAGACGAGCCCGCATGCGGCGAGTCGGCGCTGGAGAGAACGCGCGCTGAGGCCCAGCTCCGGCGCCACGTGCGCGAGGCTCGGATGGCCGTCGCAGAGGCGGCTCGCGATCTGCATCCGCAACCCGCGCAGCCACGGCTCGTCGTGCGCGACGCCGAGCACCTCTTGGAGCCGCTGCTCGACGACGGGGAGCAGCGACCGATCGGCGTCCGCGACCTCGCGGTGCAGGACGCGGGCGTCGAAGCGGAGCTCGTTCCGGCGCGCGCCGAACGTCGGCGTCACCCCGAAGTGCCGGACGTGCTCGGCGACGTCGGCGGGGCGGTCGTGCGAGAAGGCGACGGCGCGCGGTCGCCACGCGTCGTCGCCGACGAGACGGCGGATCAGCCGCACGATGATCAGCATGCCGCCCTCCTGGAGATGGCGCGCGTTCGCGCGTCGGACGGCGACCGCCAGGCGGAGCAGCGTCTCGCCGCGGCGGGTGCCGAGCTCCGGCCGGAGACCCTGCACCAAGCAGTCGAGATAGCGGACGAGATTCTGGAGCCCGATGTCGACGGTGGCGGCGTTCAGCACCGCGTAGCTCACCAGCCCGAGCGCCTCCAGGTGGAAGTTGGCGCCGAGATGGAGGCCGAACGCCGGATCGCGGAGGTCGTCGGCCGCCCGTGCGAGCGCGGCGGCGAACAGGTCGAGGTCGAGCAGGCGCGCGGGGTCGAGCAGGTCACCGGGGCGGAGGCCGGCCGCCGCGCGGACGCGGGCGGGATTGCCGCCGGCGCCCGCGACGAATTGCAGGACCGTCGTGACGAGCTCGGCGCGAACCTTCGGCATGCGGGGAGACGCGGTGGCGCCGACTATCAATGGCATGGCGCGGAAGATCAAGACGGGCGCGCGGTTCGGCGTCATCGTGTGCCACCATGGAAACCAGCACCACGCGCACCGATCCCGGCGGCATCTTCGTCGACGCCGCGGCCTACACCCACCTCGACGCCTGGCACGCGGTCGCCGCGCGCCTGCGCCGTGACGATCCCGTCCATCGCGTGGCGATCGACGGCTGGATGCCGTTCTGGGCGATCACGCGGTACCAGGACGTCTGGGACATCGAGCGGCAACCCGAGCGCTTCTTGAACACGACCCGCTCGGTCCTGATGCCGAACGCCTTCTACGATCAGCAGGCCGCGCTCGGCCTGAACATCAAGTCGCTCGTGCAGATGGACGGCGCGGAGCACGACGCGTATCGCCGCGTCACCAACGACTGGTTCAAGCCGTCGAACCTCCGGCGCACGGTCGAGGAGAGCGTCCGCGTGCTCGCGCGCCAGTTCGTCGACCGCATGATGGAGCGCGGCCCGCGCCTCGACTTCGCGCGCGAGATCGGCTGGCTCTTCCCGCTACGGGTCATCATGTCGATCTTCGGCGTGCCGCCCGAGGACGAGCCCTTCATGCTCGAGGTCACCCAGAAGATCTTCGGCAGCGAGGATCCGGAGTTCGCGACCGGCGGCGACCAGATCGCGACGCTGCTGAGCGCGTTCCAGGGATTCTACCCGTACTTCGACCAGCTCACCGCCGAGCGCCGCGCCCATCCCCGGAACGACGTCGCGACGGTGCTCGCCAATGCGACGATCGCGGGACAGCCGATCGGAGAGCTCGAGCGCTTCAGCTACTACACGATCGTCGCCTCGGCGGGACACGACACGACCGCCAACGCGATCAACGGGGGGCTGGCGCTCTTGTGCCGGCACCAGGATCAGCTGCGGTTCCTCCAGGAGAACCCGGCGGCGATCGACGCGGCGTGCGACGAGATCGTCCGCTACACGACACCCGTGCGGCACTTCCTCCGGCACGCGACCGAGGACGTCGAGGTTCGGGGCAAGCGCATCGCCGCGGGCGACGCGGTGCTGCTGAGCTACCCGTCCGCGAACTTCGACGACGCGAAATTCGCGGATCCGCTGCGGTTCGACGTGCGGCGCGAGAACGCGAGCGAGTACCTGAGCTTCGGGACCGGCGTCCATTTCTGTCTCGGCGTCCACCTCGCGCGGATGGAGCTCCGGGTCTTCTTCCGCGAGCTGATCGGACGCCTCGACGCCATCGAGCTCGACGGTGCGACGCGCGATTCGGCGAGCAACTTCGTCGGCGGCGTGAAGCACTTGCCCGTGCGCTTCCGGCTCCGTCCGGCATCGGACGACGCGACGGACGGCGCGCGCGCGGGCTGAGGCGCGCGGGCCGGGGATCAGGGGACGGCCGCGCGAGGCCCCTCCCTCCTGCCGTTGACGGCCTCGTTCGCGTGCTTATTGAGCCATCAATGGACTTCGACGCGCACACCCTCATCGAGCCGGACGCCGTCTTGGCCTCGCAGTTCTTCGACGCCCTCCGGCGCCAAGGGCTGCCGGAGGGCGAGTACCGCCTGATGCTCGCCGTGCTCGAGGACGCGCTGCACTGCTTCGTCCAGCACGCGGGCGACACGGATCGCGACAAGCGCGAGCTCTACGCCGACGCCGCGCGCTGGATCACCGGACCGTCCGACGGCGGGCTCTATTCGTTCGCAACCATCTGCGACGTGCTCGGCATCGACGCCGGCTTTCTGCGCGGACGATTGCTGAAGCAGCGCGACGCGACCCTCGCGCGGCGCCGCAATGCCGCCGTCGCGGCCGGCGCGCGCCGGTAGCGGCCCCTCCCGGAGTTTCTCGCGTCGGGCAGGATTCGGCGCGCGAACGCGACGCCGACGATCAGTGGCATCCGCCCGCGTCCGGGAGTATGCGCGGAGCGGCGTGAGATGGACCGTGCCCCGACGACCATGAGCACCGAGGACGCCGCATCGCGACCCGTGCCCGTCGATCCGCGCGTGCGGCTCGCGGCCGAGCGCACGCTGCTCGCGTGGATCCGCACCGGGCTCGCGATGATGGGATTCGGCTTCGTCGTGGCGCGGTTCACCCTCTGGCTCCGCGCCCTCGCCGCGGTGACGCCGGCGGAGCCGCCGTCACGCCATCACCTCTCCGCATGGTTCGGCGTGACGCTGGTGTTGCTCGGCGTCGCGACGAACGTCGTCGCCGCCGTGCGCCACCGGCGGTACGTGCGCGCCCTCGACGCCGGCACGCCGGACCCGGCCCTCGATCCGTGGCTCGCGATCGCGCTCGCCGCCGTCCTCGCCGCGATCGGTGTCGCGATGGCGACGTACCTCGTCATGGAGCCGTGAGCGCCGTCGTCCGACGGGCGCGTTGCTTCACGACGGGTGCAGCTGGAGGCACCCGATCTGTCGCGGCGTGAACAACCGGACCGGCTGGCCCGTGAACCCGAGCCCGTTGCTGACGACCAGCGTGGCGGCGCCCGAGCGAAACGTGCCGCGGTCGTAGCGCGTCATGAATTCCGCCGGATTCCGCACCCGCCGTCCGAGCCAGCCGGGCAGGCCGATCTGTCCCCCGTGCGTATGGCCCGCGAGCACGAGACCGGCACCGAGGGCGGCCGCCTGCTCGAAGCAGTCCGGCCGATGCGACAGCACGATCAGCGGCGCGCCGGCGGGACGCCCCTGCGCGAGCGCGGGCAGGGCGGGATGTTCGAGCACGCCGCGCGCCCAATCCCTCCCGAGATCGTCGAGGCCGACGATCGCGAGCCGCGCCCCGTCGCGCTCGACGTCGAGCCGGCCGTCGCGCAGGACGGTGAACGGGGTGAGGCGCCGCAGCGCCGACGCGACGGCCTCGGCGCCCGCCGCGACGTCGTGATTGCCGAGGATCGCCACGACGCCGTGGCGCGCCGTGAGACCGGCGAGGACCGGGAAGGCGTCCTCGCACGTGGCGGCGCGATCGACCAGGTCGCCGGTGATGCAGACGAGGTCGGGAGCGAGCGCGTTGATGCGGCGGACGTGATCGGCGAGCTCCTCCGGGCCGAGGAAGGCGCCGAGATGGAGATCGCTGATGTGCACGATGCGAAAGCCGGCGAGTGCCGGCGGCAGTCCCGCGATCGCGATCCGCCGCGTGTCGAGATCGAGCGCGCGCCGGCCCGCGGTGTAGCCGAAGAGGAAGAGTCCGCCGATGCCGGCGAGACCCAGGTCGACGGCGGCGTCGAAGACCGGGCGCCACTGCGCGGCGTCGATGGTGGGGAGGAGACCGGCGAGCCGCACCGCCGGCGGCGCCGCGACGGCCGCGAGGCTCCAGGTCAGCTCGGCCGCGGCGACGAACGGGCCGGCGAACAGCGCCGTGAAGGCGAGGGCGGCGTAGGCGGAGAGCAGCGGATGACGTCGTTCTCCGCGCAGGTGTCGCACGAGGGCGGCGTTCGCGGCGTACACCGTGACGGCGGCGGCGGCGATGCCGAGCGTCCCGACGTCGACGCCGAGACGCCGGGCGATGCGCGCGCCGACGAGCACCTCGCAGCCGGCGATGACGGCGAGCAGCACCCGGTGGAAGACCCGAAAGAAACCCAGACGAAGCGTTTCGGCGAGATTCGGCGGCGCGCATGCCGACATGCGACGGTTGTAGAGGAATCGCTCCGCGCTCGATAGCCGGCGTGCGTCAGATCCACGCCTCCTTCCAGCCGAGCCAGTAGCCGGCGCTCGTCGTGGCGACGCTGCCGACGAAGACGAGCGGGAGGATCGCGATCGTCTCGAGGAGCGGGGGCACGAAGACGATCGCGACGCACGCGTAGGCGCCGAACATGAAGTCGAGCTGGTCGAAGCCGAGCCAGCTGGCGCCGGGCGCGATGTCCACGCGCCGCTTCGCGAAGGACTTCACGGCGTCGCCGAGACCGGCGCCGAGGCCGAGCAGCGCTCCCGGGAGCCACGGGTCGCAGGCGCCGTAGTCGAGAAGCGCGAGGTCGGGCGCGACGCCGCGCTGCCAGAGCCAGCGTTGCGCGGCGAACGTCAGCGCGCCGACGACGACGCCGGCGAGGAGCCCGCGCCACGTCTTGTGATCGCCGAGCAGGCGGCGCCCGCGCCACGTACGTCCGCCGTCCATCGGGCGCGCGAGCCACTCGGCGTGCCCGCGCACGACGACGGGCGCCATGTTGGCGAGATACGCCGGGACGAAGAAATAGAGGACGGCGAGGAGGCTGTGGGCGTCCATCAGTGCGCCCGGATCCCGGCGTTCGCGTGCCCGAGGACGACCGCGCGGAGATACGTCACCACGTCATTGAGGCGCCGGCGGTCGAGCTCGGTGAAATGCGGCATGACCCCCCGCTCGCGGACCAGCATGCGGCCGAGCATGGCGCGCGGATAGGGGCCGCGGAGCGGCGGCGCCGCGGTGGCCGGCGGGATGAGGTCGTCCGTGTAGATCCCGCGGCCGTCGTCGCCGTGGCAGGCGGCGCAGCGCGCGTCGTAGACCGCGTAGCCTTCCGAGAGGTGACGGATGTACGCGACCACGGCGCGGATCTCGGTGCGATCGAAGGCTCCGGGGAGCGGGGGCATCGTCCCGATGCCGTGCTCGCTGATGCGGGCGAGCGCCGCGTCGCTCTGGCGCTCGCGAGCGACGAGCATGCCGGGCGCGCCGAGCCAGAAGGCGATCGCGTCGTCGCCCTCACCGTAGAAGCCGTGACACGCGGCGCACGCTTCTTGATAGACGACGCGGCCGGCGCGCAGCAGTTCCCAGTTCGCGTCCGCGAGGCGGGGCAGATACGCCGCGAGCGCATCGATCGCGGCGGATTCCGCGCGTTGCGTATCGAAGGAGGGCGGCGGCACCTCGAGGGGCGTGCCGGTCAGCAAGCGGTCGAGCAGGGCCGCGTCCGAGACGGACGCCAGCGCCGGCGAGCGCAGGTCGGCCGGCGTCAGCCCGAAAGCGTCGGCGAACGGCCCCTGGCCTCGGCCGTCGGGACCGTGGCACCCCGCGCAGTAGATCTCGTACGTCAGCGCACCGCGTTCGATCGCCGAGACCGAGAGCGGTCGCGGCGATCCGACGCGCGCGCCGAGCGGCGCGCGGCAGGAGGCGCCGGCGAGAAGCGCTGCGGCCGATATCGCGGCGAGCACGCGGCGGTTCATGGCGCGACTCCCGAGCAAGAACCGTCCCGCGCCGAATCCCGCGGATCGGCGCGGGCGCCGCCGTCACGCTTCCCACACGCGGGAATACGCCGCGGGGGAATCGCGCGGTCGGGAACGGCGCGCGCGGGTGTGCCCGGCCTGCCGCGGTTCGCGGGTGGTCCGGGGATTGCTTTTCCTTACGAGCAGGAGGGTGATCGCGTGGACCGGCAGCACGACGACGCGCATCGCAAGAGTCCGGACGGCTGGGCACAGATGGACGACATCCTGCCCGAGCAGTTCCATGCTGAAGGTGTCGCGCTTCGCGATCCGGAGCGGCGGTTGCGGCTCGCCGTGCTCGAGGACGCGATCCGCGAGCTCGAGCGCTACCGCGGCATCGTGGGTGGGCGCGCGCGCCGCGAGGACGCGCTCGCGTGGTTCGCGAGCGACGATCGGGAGCAGCCGTTCTCGTTCGCGAACGTGTGTGACGCGTTGGGGCTCGATCCCGACTACATCCGCCGCGGCCTCGCGCGCTGGCGGTTGATGCAACACCCCGGCGCGCCCGGCGCCGTCGCACCGTCGCTGCCGCGGTTCGTTTCCCGCCGCGTCCAGCCGCGACCGCGGGTGGATCGGCGGCGGGCGGCCTGAGGGCAACGGACGAAGGGAGGATGTCGAAGATGACCGCCGTCGAGATTCCCGTCACCAAGCCCCACCATGGCGCGATGAAGCGCTTGCAGATCGCTCGCCGCCGCGTGACGCGCTGGTTCCGCCCGCCCGAGGCGGAGCTCATCCGGCGCCAGCATCTGGCACCGCATCCCGTTCCGGTCGGGCCGCAGCCGGCGGCGCGGATCCCGGCGGCGCCCGAGCGCCGGGGCTGATCGCCGCGAGCGACACGCATGGCTGATGCCGCGGCTCGCCCGCGCACGGCGCTCGTGCTCTCCGGGGGCGGTGCGCGCGGCGCCTATCAGGTCGGCGTGCTCCGCGGGCTCGTCGAGCACGGGTTCCTCGCCGACGGTGCCGCGCCGATCGACGTCTTCGTCGGATCGAGCGCGGGATCGATCAACGCGACCGCGCTCGCTGCGTGGGCGGACGACCTCGCGGCCGGCATCGGACGGTTGGAGCGCATCTGGGGCCGGATCCGACCGTCGCAGGTGTACCGAACGGACCTCGGATCGCTCGGGCGCATCGGCCTGCAGTGGGCGTGGGATCTCTCGTTCGGCGGAGCGACGCGCCGAGTGGCGCCGAAGGCGCTGCTCGACACCGCGCCGCTGCGGGAGCTGCTCGCGACTCACGTCCCGTTCGCGCGTCTCGAGCACACGCTCGCGTCCGGCCGTTTGGGCGCGCTCGCGCTCGTGGCGACCGATCTCCAAACGGCGGCGGGCGTCGTCTTTCTCGGCGCGCCGCCGGGTACGCCCACCTGGACGCGCCGCCGCTGGCGCATCGAGCCGACCACCATCCGCGTCGAGCACCTGCTGGCGTCGAGCGCGATCCCGATCTTCTTCCCGTCGGTCGAGATCGACGGCCGCCACTTCGGCGACGGGTCGATCCGCAACACCGCGCCGCTGAGCCCGGCCATCAATCTCGGGGCGGACCGCATCATCGCGATCGGCGTCAGCGGTCCACCCGTGCCCGAGGAGACGCTCCGGCCCGGGGACGTGCCGTCGGTCGCGCAGGTCGCCGGGGTGCTCCTCGACGCGGTCATGCTCGACGCGATCGAGGTCGACGTCGAGCACAGCGAGCGCGTGAACCGGAGCGTGCTGCGCGTGCCCGCGAACCGGGCGGCGGACGGTTTCCGACCGGTCGACGTGCTGTGGGTGCGCCCGTCCCAGCGCGTGCGCGATCTCGCCGCCGAGCTCGCGGATCGCATTCCGCCGATCGTGCACTACCTGATGCGCGGGCTCGGCTCCGACGCGGCGGTCACCGAGCTCGCGAGCTACCTGCTGTTCGACACCGCGTTCTGCGGCGAGTTGATGGAGCTCGGACGGCAGGACGTCGCCGCCGAGCGCGAGCAGGTCGCGGCGTTCTTCGCGCGCTGATGCGCGTTCCGCCTCCGCTCGGGGACGCCCGCGGCCCTGCCGGAGAAAGGACGGCCGCGAATCCCTCGGACGGGAAACGCGCGGCCCCGGCTTTCGCGCCCGTGGGAATCCGGCGCGGCGACCTCCCGTCGTCGGCGCGTTTCGACGCGGCGCCGCTTGGTACACCGACTGCAAGGTCGACGGCATGCTCTACGGCGGCGTCCCGTCGACTCTCCCGATGCTCCCGGCGCACGCGGACGCGAGCCCGCGTCCGTGGCGCCGGGAGCCGCTTCGGATCTTCTTCCCGTTCGGGGTCGTCGCGCTCGTGACGGTCACCGCCGCCGGGTACGACGCGGCGATGCTCGACGGGTGACCACCGTGGCGCTCGCCGTCTTCCGGGAGACGACGGACGTCGCGGTGGCGCCCGTGGGCGCGGACGAGCCGCGCGGGACGGTATCGTGACCGCGCCGCGCATCGTGGTCGTCGGGGCCGGCATCGCCGGGTTGAGCGCCGCGCGCGCGCTTCGGCGTGCCGCGCCGGGCGCCGACGTGGTCGTGCTGGAGGCGGCGCGGCGGGTCGGGGGCCTCGTCGAGACGGAGCGCACCGCGGACGGCTTCGTGCTCGAGCACGGCGCCGATTGTCTCCTCACGACGAAACCCCGCGGGCTCGCCGCCGTCGATGCGCTCGGGCTCGCGCACGAGATCATGACCGGCGGGGGTGCGCGTCGCACCTACGTTGCGCGTGGTGCGGCGCTCGTGGCGATGCCGCCGATCCTGGGTCCGATCGGGCTCGCCGCGACGTGGGCGTTCCTTCGTAGCCCGCTGCTCTCGTGGGCGGGGAAGGCGCGGGCGCTGCGCGAGCCGCTCGTGCCGGCGCGCCGCCTTGCCGGCGACGAGAGCATCGCCGACTTCGCCATCCGGCGCTTCGGCCGGGAAGTCGCGGGCACCGTCCTCGCGCCGCTGCTCGGCGGCCTCTACGGCGGCGACATCCATGGCCTGTCGATGCACGCGTGCCTGCCGCGACTGGCGGAGCTCGAGCGGGCGTACGGCAGTGTCGTCCGCGGGATGTGGTCCGTCGCGCGCGCGCGGCGGAAGCGTGAAGCCGCGGGAGCCCAGGTGCTGCCGCACGTCGTCACGCTTCGCCGCGGCATGGGCTCCCTCGCGGACGCGGCCGCCCGCGGCCTCGGCGTCGAGCTCGGCGTCGGCGTGCGGGCGATCGAGCGGCACGGCGCCGGCTTCCGTGTCGTGACGACACGCGGCCCGCTCACGTGCGACGCCGTGGTGCTCGCGACGCCCGCGTGGGCCGTCCCCGAGATCGTCGAGACGCTCGCGCCCGATCTCGCCGCCGCGGTCGCCGGCATCGCGCACAAGCGGCTCGACATCGTGACGCTCGCCTGGCGCCGCCGTGTCGCCGCCCGCGCCCTCGACGGCACCGGATGGGTGCGCGCCGCCGGCGATCCCCGTCCGACCGCGGCCTGCACGTGGGCGAGCGAGAAGTGGGCCGAGCGGGCTCCGCGCGGCGGGGTGCTCGTCCGCAGCGTGCTCGGCGCGTCCGAGGCCGCGGACGCGGACCTCGTGGCGGCCGCGCGCGGCGACCTCCGCGACCTCCTCGGCATCACCGCCGAGCCGGAGCTCGTGCGCGTGCGGCGCCTGCCGAGGGCGACCCCCGTCTACGCGGTCGGACATGGACGGCTCGTCGACCGCGTGCGCCGGCATGCCGCGGCGCTCGGACCGATCGCGCTCGCGGGGAACGCCTACGATGGCGTCGGCGTCCCGGACTGCATCGCGAGCGGCGAGGCGGCGGCCACGGCGGTTCTCCGGGCGCTCACGAACGTCGAGCGGGGCGCGGATCCGGACGGCGCCGACGACGCGCGCGCCGCCACCGATCGTCTCGGGCCCGAGTCGTACCCCGGGATCGCGCCGCACGATGGGCTCCGGCCCGCCGCGTCGGGGGAGGCCGACTGACGTGCTGGCGCTTCTCGACCAATGCATCGCGCTCGAGCGTGCGGCGGCGGCGGTCTACGAGATCCTGGCGCGTCGCTTCGGCCACGACGTCGAGCTCGCCGCGCTGTGGGCCGCGCTCGCGCGCGACGAGCACGACCACGCGCGGCGCTTGGCCGAGTGTCGCGCCGCGCTCGCCTACGAGCCCGCGGCGCTCGATGCAGTGGGAAGCGCTCTCGAGGAGACGATCGTCGACGTCCGTTGGTTGCTCGGGCGAAGCCGCATCGCGGCCGAGACGGCCGACGAAGCGGAAGCGTTCGCGATCGCGCTCGCGATGGAGAACAGCGAGCTCGACGTCGTCTTCTCGACGCTGCTCCAGCGCGCGTTGGCCCGGCCGGGGGAGGGCGCGACCGGCGGAATCGGGGCGGACACGGCGAGCCACTACGGAAAGCTGCTCGCCATGGCCAAGCGGCGCCGCCACGGGCAGGGGGCGGTGCGTGGCGCGGCCCTCCTCGCGAGTCATCGTCGCTGATCGCGGGTCTTCCGCTCCGTGCCGTCCGCCTCTCCGGCCGGCGCTTTCCCAAGGTCGAGAATTCGGCGGGGCCGTCTCGCAGATGCGGGAATACGCGACGCGATATCGGCGGAGCCGCGCGCATTCGGCCGTGGCGCACGTCTTGCTCGATGGTTCGCAGGAGGCACGCCGCATGGACCGCGAGACCACCCACGTCCCCGAGAGGCCCGAGCGCCGACATTCGACGACGGACATCCTGCCGCCGCGCCTTCGCGACGAGACCCGCGTGCGCCGCGATCCCGAGCGTCGCCTCCGGCTCGCGGTGCTCGAGGACGCGATCCGCTACGTCCAACGCTACGCGCACGCGACGGAAGGGCGCGAGCAGGCGCTGTACGAGGATGCGGTCGATTGGTTCCGCAGCTCCGATCGGACGGAGCCGTTCGCGTTCGAGAACGTGTGCGATGCCTTGCGCCTCGATGCGCACGGTATCCGGCGCCGGCTCGGCGAATGGCGGCAGGCGCACGACGCGCGCCGCCACCTGCGGGCGGCGTGACGGACGAGAACCGAAGGGGGACGTGCGGATGTTGGTTCGCGATTGCATGACGACGACGGTGCAGTCGGTGCACCCCGAGGATTCGGTGAAGGTGGTGCGGGAGGCGTTCCGGCGCCGGCGCATGCGGCACATGCCCGTCCTGGCGGTCGGCCGCGTCATCGGGATCGTGAGCGATCGCGACGTCGGCGCCGGCGTCGGGGAGACGACCACCGTCGATGCCGTGATGACGCCCAATCCCGCGACGATCGCGCCCGGAGCTCCGGTGGAGCAGGCGGCCGCGCTGATGCGGGCGCGGAAGCTCGGCGCGTTGCCGGTCGTCGAAGGGGAACGGCTCGTCGGGATCGTGAGCGAAAGCGATCTGCTCGACGCGTTGACCCGGCTCTGCGCCGCGCTCGATCCGACGACGGCGATCGAGCTCGAGTGCGACGACGATCCCACGGCGTCGGGGCGGATCTCCGCGCTGCTCGAACGCCACGGCGGCCGCGTCGCGTGCCTCACCGCGATCCGGACGCACGGCGGCCGACAACGCATCTCCTTCCGGACGCGGATGCCGCCCGGATCGGCGCCCGAGCAGCTCCTCGAGGAGGCCGGCTTCCCGGTCACCTCGTGCATCATCACGCCGTCGGCGCCCGGCCGCTGACCGTGCGCGGCTCCGCGTCACGCCGCGGGCTCCCATGAACCGATTCCGCAACGCGCTGATCGGCGTCGCGGCGCTCGTCGTGTTCACGGCGCTCGGGACGATCGGCTACATGCGTCTCGAGGGCTTTCGCTTCGGCGAGGCCCTCTTCATGACCGTCGCGGTGTTGTCCACCGTCGGGTTGCAGCCGCGGCCGCTCGGTCCGAGCGGCCAGGCACTCACGATCGTCCTCGTCGTGGTGGGCCTCGGCGTGGTGCTCTACACGGTGGCCCTGGTGACCCAGCAGGTCATCGAGGGCGAATTTCGCGCGCTGTTCGGGAGGCGAAAAATGGAACGCATCATCGATGCGCTGCACGGGCACGTGATCGTCTGCGGCTTCGGACGCATGGGCCGCATGGTGTGCCGCGAGCTCGCCGCGAAGCCGGTGCCGTTCGTGGTCATCGAGCGTGACGAAGCCGAGGCACAACGCGCCGAGCGCGAGGGCTGCGTCGTCCTGCTCGGCGACGCTACGGAGGAGGACGTCCTGCGGCGCGCCGGTCTCTTGCGGGCGGAGGCCCTCGTCTCGGCGGTCCCGTCGGACGCCGAGAACGTGTTCATCACGCTCACGGCCCGGGCCCTCCGCTCCGACGTGGTCGTGGTCGCGCGCGCCGAGTCCGACTCCGGTGCCGAACGTCTCCGCCAGGCCGGCGTGACGCGCGCGGTGTCGGCCTATGCCATCGGCGGCCATCGCATGGCGCAGGCGATCCTCCGCCCGAGCGTGCTCGACTTCGTCGACCTCGCGACGCACCACCGCAGCCTGGAGCTCCAGATCGAGGAGATCCCGGTCGGCCGCGCCGGCAGCTGCGAGCTCGGCGCGTCCGAGCTCCGGACGCATCTCGACGTGATGGTGATCGCCATCCGGAAGGCGGACGGGGCCCTCCGCTTCAACCCGGCGCCGACGGAGCTCCTCGCCCACGGCGACCGCGTGCTCGTCGCCGGCGAGGCGCAACGGCTGAAGGCGCTCGAGCGCGAGCTCGCGTGAGGCGTCCGCGGGTCGCGCGCCGCGAGCTTCCCTAGATGGCGAAGAGCGATCCGCCGTCGAGCGCGACGGCGTGGATGCGTTCGTGCAGGTCGTCGTAGTCGATCGGGCGCCGGCAGAGATGCACGTGCGGGCGCATCGCCGCGGCGGCCTCGACCTCGACCGTCCAGTACGCGGTCACGAGCAGCACTGGGACGGCGCCGCGCGCGCGGTGGAGCCTGTCGGCGAAGGTGATGCCGTCCGCTTCCCGCATGTAGTAATGGGTCACGACGACGTCGGCCGCCTCCAGATGGTCGGCGGCGGTGACCGCGGGCGTGGCGTGGTGGTACACGACGTGACCGTCGTCGGCGAGATTGGCCGCCACGCCGCTTCGGAACGACATGTCGTCGTCGACGATCAGCACGGCGATGTCTTGGCACGCCGACATCGGGCGGCGGCTCGTCACGACGCGGCGGCCTTCCGATGGTCGGTCACGGCGTCCTCGGCGCCGGCGTAGACGAACTCGGGGCCGTCGAGGTCGATCGCGGGGATGACGTCCTTCTCGGTCCAGTAGTCCTGCGTGTGCTGCCATTCCGGCTTCGTCCCCCGTCTCGGCAGGAGGTGCATGCCGCGCATGAGATAGCCGGGATTGAAATTCTCCGGGTCGATCCAGTCGAGGAGCGGCATGCCCGCGTCTTCGGGACGGAGCGCGACCGCGACCCGCTCGGCGCCGCGCGCCCGCATGTGGCGGAGCAGGCGGCAGACGAAGTCGCAGAGCAGCTCCACGCGGAGCGTCCAGCTCGCCCGGAAGTAGCCGAAGACCCACAACAGATTCGGCACGCCGGTGAACATCATGCCGCGGTAGGTGACCGTGTCGTGGAAGTCGAGCGGCGTCCCGTCGATCGTGAACGGAATGTCGCCGAGCGCGCTCAGGTCGAAGCCCGTCGCGGTCACGATGATGTCCGCCGTGAGCTCGCGGCCGGACTTCAACAGGATGCCGCCCGGCGTGAACCGCTCGATCTCGTCGGTCACCATCTCGGCCTTGCCGGCGGTGATGCCGCGGAAGAGGTCGCCGTCCGGTACGAACGCGACGCGCTGCTGCCACGGCCGATACTTCGGCGTGAAGTGCGTCGCGACGTCGTAGTCGGGGCCGAGATACGCGCGGACGCCGGCGATCAGCTCCTGCTTCACGACGTCCGGCTCCTCGACCGAGCGTCGCGTCAGCACCTGCTGGTCGTGCAGCAGCTTCCGGCGCACGATCTCGTGGATCCACGTCTCGTCGATCGCGAGCGCGCGCAGCATGTCGGCGAGCTCGTTCTCGTTGCGGGCGGGAATGAAGTAGGTGGGCGATCGCTGGAGCACCGTCACGTGGGCGCAGTCGCCGGCGATCGCCGGCACGAGCGTCGCCGTCGTCGCGCCGGAGCCGATCACGACGACGCGCTTGCCGCGATAGTCGAGGTCGGCGGGCCACGTCTGCGGATGCACGATCGTTCCCGTGAAGTCCCGCATCCCCGGCCAGTCGGGCGTGTGGCCCGCGCCGTGGCGGTAGTAGCCCTGGCACATCCAGAGGAAGCGGGCCGTGAAGCGGCGCGTTTCGCCCGTGTCGGTCCGGACGGCGTCGACCGTCCAGCGCGCGTCGGCACTCGACCAGCGCGCCGCCACGATGCGGTGGCGATAGCGGATGTGCCGCGCCAGGTCGTTCTCGTCGATGACCTCGCCGAGGTAGCGCTGGATCTCGTCGGCGGTCGCGATCGGCGGCCCGACCCAGGGCTTGAAGCGGTAGCCGAACGTGTAGAGGTCGCTGTCGGATCGGATGCCGGGGTAGCGATGGACGAGCCAGGTCCCGCCGAAGCTCTCGAGCCCTTCGAGCACGACGAAGCGTTGGTCGGGACACTGGGCGCGCAGATGGTAGGCGGCGCCGATCCCCGAGATGCCGGCGCCGACGATCACGACGTCGAACGTCTCGGTGGGCGGCGGGGTGGCGGACGGTCGCAGCTCGGGCATGGCGGACTCCTCGGAAACGGCGCGGTCGTGCTTCGGGAAGCAACGTCCGCGCCATCGTGCCCCGCCCCGGATCACGGCGGGTTCGCGGCGCGCGGGGGGCGCCCCATTCCGACGCGTGCGACGCGGCCGCCGGTCGGCGTCGCGCGCATGGGAACGCGCGGCCGGCTTGCCGCGGGAAAACGGCGGGCGCACGTGGGCACGCCGCTTGCGAACGGCGAACGGCGAACGGCATCCCACGTGGAACGAAGGAGAACCATGCGCCACTCAACGACTGCATCTCGCGCTCGACGGCTCGCGGCCGCGGCACTCGGGCTCGGCCTCGTCCTGCACGCCGCCTCCGCGCGGGCGGAGCGCCCGCTCGACGACATGATTTCCCCGGTCTCGATGCCGACCGTGAACGAGGATCCGCGCGTCGATACCGAGCTTCGTCCCATGTACATGTACACGAAGATCTCGGACGACTTCGTCACGAACGGCGGCAACTATTCCGTGATCGCGGCGCAAGCGCGGATCGCCATCACCGATCGCATCGGCTTCATCGCGACCAAGGACGGCTACATCTTCCTCCGTCCCGACGACGTCGTCCCGGACGACGAGGGATGGGCGAATCTCGCCTTCGGCTTCAAGGGCGTCTTCTATCGGGACGAAGACGCGGCGTTCATTCTCAGCGGCGGCCTGCGCTACGAGGCGCCCTGGGGCAACCAGGACGTGCTCCAGGGGAAGGGGAAGGGCCTGTTGAACCCCTTCCTGTCGGTCGCGAAGGGCTTCGGGGACTTCCACCTGCAAGGATACACGGGTCCGAATCTGGCCCTCGCCGTCGACGACACGACGTCGTACGACGTCGCGTTGCACGTCGACTACCGGGTCTTCGAGAAGCTCTATCCACTGCTCGAGTTCAATTGGCGCTACAGCATTCGCGGCGGCGGCCGCCTGCCGATCGACCAGGAGGGCTGGGATCTGGTGAACCTCGGCTCGACCGACGCCGGCGGCGAGTCCGTGGCGACGCTCGCGTTCGGGGCGCGCTATCGGGTGATCGACACCGTCGACGTCGGGGCCGTCGCCGAGTTCCCGGTGACCGGGCGCCACGACATCCTCGGGTGGCGCGTCACGACCGACCTCATCTGGCGGCCGATGGGGTGGAACGCGCTGCTCTGACGGCCGCGCGGGTCGCAGCGACTCAGATGGGGGCGTCCGCGGGCAGCGCGATCACGAACGTGGTCCCGCCGCTCGCGGGGCTTTCGATCGCGAGCGTGCCGCCCATGCGCTCGACGGCCATTTTGCAGAACACGAGGCCGAGGCCCGTGTCCTCCCGATGCGTTCCCCGGTGGCGGCGCGGGCGCTCGAACAGCGCGGCCCGTTCTTCGGGCGGGATGCCGCGTCCGGTGTCGCGCACGCGGATGGCGAGGCCGCCGTCGAGCGGCCGCGCGTCGAGCGCGATGCTCGTGCCGCCGCTGTGGCGAATGGCGTTGACGACCAGATTGTTCAGCACGCGGCGCAGGAGCCACCGGTCGGTCACCGCGCCGTCGAGCACGGGCTCGACGTGGGTCGTCAGGGTCATGCCGGCGAGCTCCGCGGCGGCGCGGTATTCGGCGGCGCAATCGGCGAGGAGCCCGGGCACGTCGACCGACTCGAGCCGGAGCTCCAACCGTCCCTCCTGCATCTGATCGATCTCGAGGAGATTCTCGATCATGCGCATCAGGTCCTGCGCGCTCCGCTGGATCTGCGCGAAGGGCCGGTCCGCGGCGGCGTCCGCGTTGCGCCGGCGGGCGAGCTGCGTCACCGCCAGGATCCCCGCGAGCGGTCCCTTGAGGTCGTGGACGATCATGCTCGTGAGGTCGGCCTTGGCCTGCTCGAGCTCCGCCTTCTCCTCGAGCGCGCGCTCGGCCACCTCCGCCATGCGGCGATACTCCTGCGCGAGCGTGCGCTCGACGTAGCCGCTCACGATGTAGGCGTCGATGGCGAGGCCCATGTCGAGGAAGACCACTTTCACGAAGGAGCTCAGCATCGCGAGCATGCGGTCGGGGTCGTCGGGGTACGCGTCGCGGAGGCGCCCGGTGAGCAGCCGGACGTAGAGAAAATACGTGCCGAGGTACCACTCGGGGCGGAGATCGATCGCCGCGTGCGCGACCCCGACCCGCAAGCGGCTCTCGAAGTAGTCGCGCCCGAAGTCGCCGTCGAGCATGCGGAGGAAGTACTCGCGTTGCAGCCTCTTCAGCCGCGCGATCTGCTGGTCGCTGTCGAGGAGGCGACGCGTCTCCTCGAACCCGAGCAGGTGCTGGTAGAAATCGTCGACGATCCCGTCGACGTTCGCGCGTGCGAAGGCGCGGAGGGCGGTCAGATGCTCTTCGTCGGCGGCGTCGAGGCCGAGGAACGCGAGACGCCGCGCGCGGCCGGCGTCATCGAGGCCCACTTGCGAGAGCAGCGTCGCCGTGCGCGCCCGCGCCGCCATCTAGCTGATTCCGAGCTCTTCGATTTTTCGGTAGAGCGACGAGAGGGAGACCCCGAGGAGATCCGCGGCCTGCTTCTTGTCGTGCTGGGTCTTGGCGAGGATCGATTCGATGTGGGCCTTCTCGTACACCCGCATCGCCTCGCGGAGATCGTCGCTGGCGGGGGCCGGGACGGCGTTGCCCTTGAGCGCGCGCGGCAGGTCGGCCGCGGTGATCCAATCGCCGTCGGCGAGGATCATCGCGTGCTCGATCACGTTGTCGAGCTCGCGCACGTTGCCCTTCCACGGCGCCGCCATGAGGATCTTCATGGTCGCGCCGTCGACGCCTTTGAACGAGCGCTTGAGCTCGCGATTGTGCATGCGCACGAAATGATCGATCAGCGGCGGCAGGTCGTCGCGGCGCTCGCGGAGCGGCGGGATCTCGATGCCGACGACGTTCAGCCGGTAGAAGAGATCCTCGCGGAAGCGGCCGTCCTCGACGGCCTTCGCGAGGTCGCAGTTGGTGGCGGCGATCACGCGCACGTCGACCTTCGACGGCGTCGTCGCGCCGACCGGCAGGATCTCTTTCTGCTCGATCGCCCGCAGCAGCTTCACCTGGAGGCCGAGCGGGAGGTCCCCGATCTCGTCCAGAAAGATCGTGCCGCCGCGCGCGCGCGCGAAGAGGCCTTCCTGGTTGTTGACGGCGCCCGTGAACGAGCCTCGCAGGTGGCCGAAGAGCTGACTCTCGAGGAGGTGCTCCGGAATCGCGCCGCAGTTCACCGGGAGGAAGATCCGGTCCCGGCGGTCGCTGAAATGGTGGATCGCGCGGGCGACGACTTCCTTGCCGGCACCGCTCTCGCCGGTGACGAGGACCGTACTGTTCGTCGGCGCGACGCGCTGCACGAGCCGCATGACGTCTCGCATCGCCGCCGAGCGCCCGACCAGATTCTCGAAGTCCCACTGCCGCGTCACCTGGCTCCGCAGGAGCTGGTTCTCCCAGGCGACCTGGCGGTTGCGGAGCAGGTTGTCGATCTTGTGCAGGACGTCGTCGAAGATGAGCGGCTTCAACAGGTAGTCCTGGGCGCCACGCTGGAGCGCCTCGACGGCGGTTTCGACGGTCGCGTGCGCCGTCATGAGGAGCACGAAGGTTTGCGGCGCGACCTCGCGGCAGTGGGTCAGCACCGCGAGGCCGTCGGCTCCCGGCATGCGGAGGTCGGAGATCACGACGTCGACCTCGCGGGCGTCGAGCTCGGCGATCGCGGCGGCGCCGTCGGCGACGGCGACGACGTCGTAGCCTTCGTCGCGCAGCACGTCGGTCAGGCTTTCGCGGACGCCGGTCTCGTCCTCGGCGATGAGAATCGAGCCTTTGCTCGGTTGGTCGGGGGCCATGGCGGTGGTCACTAGAGGCTCGGGGATGGCGTCGCAAGCGAGTGGACGGGCATGCTTTTCAAGCGCCGTGCCGACTCGGAAGGGTCTGTCGGGCCGTACGCGCGCGTGCGGGCGGGCGCGGCGATTCCCATGCGCGAGAAAATCCGGCGTCCTCGTGGGCCGCGACTTTCGCAGGGATGGGAACGCGGGCGGGCTGGCCTGACCGCGGGCGGCGCGCGGGCTTTCGGTGCAGGCGCGCGGCGCGTGGCCGGGGGATTGCTTCCTGGGAAGGCCATGAGACTCCGCCGGAGTGATGTCGCCGTCGTCGGGCTCGTGCTCGCGCTCCAGGTCGCCGCGCCGGCGGCGGCGGAGCAACCCGACGGCCAGGCCCTTTACGTTCGCCATTGCGAGCCGTGCCACGGGGTGACCGGGCGCGGCGATGGTCGCGACGCCGGGATGCTCGCGAATCCGCCGCGGGACCTCCGGAGCGGTTTTCTCGACCGCTATCCCGTCGAGGAGCTCGTGCGCCGCGTCCGGAGCGGCGTGCCGCTCGAGCTGGCGCTGGATCTGCCGTCCCTCCGCACCCGCGCCGAGGAGGTGGAAGCGATCGCGGCACATCTCGAGCGCCTGCCGGCGGTGCAGTGGCGGCTCGTCGAGGAAGGGCAGGCGCTCTACCTCGATCGCTGCGAGCTCTGCCACGGTCCGACGGGTACCCCGACGCACGTCCTGCCTCCCGGCGCGCGCTCGCCGCGCGATCTTTCCTCCGCGGCGTTCCAGGCGGAGTTCGACGCCGCGCGGTTCGCGCGCGTGGTGCAGCACGGCTGGCGCGGGATGCCGGCCGTGAACCCGCCCGTCGCGGACGCGGAGCTCCCCGCGCTCGTCGCGTTCGTCCAGCTGCTCTCGCCGGGATACGTGCTCTACGATCGGTACTGCGCCGCCTGTCACGGCGACGACGGCCGCGGCAGCGGCGCCTTCGGCGACGCGGACGGTCGGCCGACGGTCGTGTTCGACCGCGCGTACTTCCGGCGCCGCGATCCCGAGCAGGTGCGAACGGCCGTCTGGCACATGATCGCGACGCAGCGACCCGCGATGCCGCACTTCCGGCGCGTGCTCACCGAGGCCGAAGCGCGCGCCGTCATCCTGTATCTCGAGAGCGCCGACTAGCAGGCTGCTGGCGCGCGCTGGCAGCCGTGGGTAGTCCGTCGGTTCGATTGCGTGTCAGGGGTCGCTCCGGGGAGCGGTCAGCTCGCGTATTACGCAGGCCATGGTGGCAGCGGCGGGTTTTATGCGCCGGGACCAGCGACCCCGCGACCGTAGGAGTGCACCCCTGACACGCAATCGAACCGCCGCACGGCCCACGAGCAGGCCACTGGTACCCGTACGCGGATCGTGCGCGGACTGACGGTATGAGCGACGCCGTGGTGGAGCTGCTGTGCGACCCGAAGAGCTATCCGCACCGGCCGGGCCGGGTGGAGCACGTGCAGACGCACATCTCGCACGTCTTTCTCGCGGGGCCGTGGGTCTACAAGCTGAAGAAGGCCGTCCGCTTTCCCTTCTTGGACTTCTCGACGCTCGCGGCGCGCCGGCACTTCTGCGCGGAAGAGCTCCGGCTGAACCGGCGGCTCGCCGCGCCGGTGTACGTCGACGTGACGAGCGTCGTGCGGCGCCCCGACGGAAGCCTCGCGCTCGGCGGCGACGGCGAGCTCGTCGAGCCGGTGCTCCGGATGCGGCGGCTTCCCGCCGACCGCTTGCTGCCCGCGCTCCTCGCCCGCGACGCGGTGGACGCCGCCATGATGGGCGCGCTCGCGCGGCGGATCGCCGAGTTCCATCGCGCCGCCCCGACCGGGCCCGCCGTCGCGGCGCACGCGGCACCGGACGCGTTGCGTGCGCGCTTCGCCTCGACGCTCGCGGATCAGGCGCGCTTCGTCGGGTCGGTGCTGCCGGCCGAGGAGCACGCGTTCCTCGCCACCTTCGGCGACCGGTTCGTGCGGACGCACGAGCCGCTGCTGCGGGCGCGCCAGGCGGAGGGCCGCATCCGCGAGGGCCACGGCGATCTGCACGCCGAGCACGTGTGTTTCGCCGACGCGCCGGCCGAGCGCGATCCCGACGCGCTGCCGGCGGGGATCTACGTGTTCGACTGCATCGAGTTTTCCGAGGCGTTCCGCTGCAACGACGTCGCGTCGGAGATCGCGTTCCTCGCGATGGATCTCGAGTTCCGCGGCCGGCGCGATCTCGCGGACGCGTTCGTCGCCGCCTACGCGACGGCCGCGGGCGACCCCGGGCTCGCGACCCTGCTGCCGTACTACGCGGCGTTTCGCGCCGTGGTGCGGGCGCTCGTCGCGTGCCTCACGAGCGGGGAGGACGAGGTCGCGGCCGCGGACCGCGCGGCCGCTCGGGACCGAGCCGGGGCGTATCTGCGCCTGGCCGTGCGCTCGGCGTGGCGGGCGGAGCCGCCGGCGATCGTCGCCTGCTGCGGTCTCAGCGGCACCGGGAAGTCGGCGCTCGCGGCCGAGCTCGCCGACCTCACCGACTACGTCTGGCTGCGGTCCGACGTCATCCGCCGGCGCGCCGGCGGCGGCGCGCGGCAGGATCGCTACAGTCCGGCGGCGCGAACGGCCGTCTACGAGACCCTGACGCGCGAGGCCGAGCGGGTGCTCGCCGCGAACCGCGGCGTGATCGCCGACGCGACGTTTCTGCGCCGGGCCGATCGCGACCGCCTCGCCGCCGTTGCCGCCCGACTCGGGCGGCGCCTCGTATTCCTCGAGGCCGATGCGCCGGAATCGGTCGTACGGGCGCGACTCGCCGCGCGGCCCGCGGACGACGTTTCGGAGGCGCGGATCGAGACGTACCTCGCGCAGCGGGCGGCGCGGGAGCCGTTCGGCGAGGACGAGCCGCACGTGCTCATCGCGACGGACGGCGCCGTGGATGCCGCGCGCGCCGCCGCCCTCCGCGCGCTCCCGGCCGCGCTCGGGCGTTGAGCCTTCGGGGATCGCGCGCGAGCGTCGGGAATCAGCCGGCGCCGCGCGCGCAGTCGATGCAGCGATCCGCCTCGGGCGATGCCGCCAGGCGTCCGGGATCGATGCGGCGGCCGCACGCGACGCAGACTCCGTAGGTGTGACGGTCGAGCCGCTCGAGCGCCGCATCGATCGCGGCGAGCTCGTGGCGCGCGCGATCGTCGAGGCGGAGGAGCAGGGCAGCGGTCGTTTCCTCCTGCGCCTCGTCGGCATCGTCGGGCTCGACCTGCGCGCCGAGCCCACGGAGCTCGTGCTCGGTGCGCGCGACGCGGGCGAGGATCGTGCGGCGTTCCTTCAATAGATGACGGCGGATCGCGGTCGACTGCCCACGGGGCGATGGTTCGCGTTGTACGGCGTTCATGTGGTCGACACCTCCGGTGGCCGGGTAGAGCAAGGGTCGGACCATCGTCCCGTGCCCGGGGCGCCGGGACGTTCTCTGGCCGGGATTCCGATTCGTGAGAAAAGCGCGCCCGCGATTCCCGCCACCGGCAAGCGACCAGTCGGAGTCGTGTGGTTGCCAAGCCAGGACGGTGGGGCCGTTCGAGGGGCGCGTGTCAGGGGTCGCTCCGGGGAGCGGTCAGCTCGCGTATTACGCAAAGCCTGGTGGCTGCGGCGGGTTTTACGCGCTGGGGACCACCGACCCCGCGACCGTAGGAGCGCACCCCTGACACGCGCCCCTCGAACGGACCCATCACCGATGCCGAGCGGTACTTGGCAGGAAACTTGAAGAGTCCCGCGTTCATGACGACCCGCTTCCGCAGAATCCTCGTCCCGCACGACTTCTCCGACAACGCCACGCACGCGCTGCGCCTCGCCGCCGACCTCGCCGAGCGTCACGGCGGACGCATCACCGTCCTGCACGTCCTGACGCCCTTCTATTCCGGGCCCGGCTACCCGACCCAGGAGGAGATCGCCTGGACCCCGCCCGCCGAGATGGTGCGCGAGCGCGAGCGGCGGCTCGGGAATC
>Ga0268299_1002116_pt1 | contig 26388 bp, 25 predicted proteins | sample NOBtaG_FD_193484 | JGI IMG/M metagenome (GOLD analysis project Ga0268299, IMG submission 193484) | Activated sludge microbial communities from bioreactor in Nijmegen, Gelderland, Netherland - NOB reactor | ecosystem: Engineered > Bioreactor > Aerobic > Activated sludge | place: Netherlands...
CTATTAGGTCCTTTTTACTGAGGTTGTTTTTCCAGCCAAGCTGCTTTCTTTCCACTATATTATTAAAGTTGTCATTACAACAGTATGAAATAATGCACTTTTCGTGATACAGGGCGATATTTTTTATGAACCACGAGGGTTTGTCTATATACTCTAAACATCCGCTAATAAAAGAAACAGATGTTCGTATGCCTGGAAACTCTTTTTTATTAAAGTCACATACAATTGTCCCTTCCTCTCTTTTTTGATAGTCAACACCGTAGTACGCATTGCTTGGAGCAATAAATTCCTTTAACCACATTTTTCCGCAACCGTAATCGACTATTGAATCGGTTGGAGTAATGTATTTAGACATTTGATGAATTCTTTTTTTCCAGCTCTCATCAAAATATTCTATTTCTCTCCACTCTTTGGTTTTATAGAACCTGCCAATCCACTTTTTTACTGATGAGACCATAGTCGTAGTGATAATATTCAAATTCTGTATTATCCTTTAATACCTCAAACTCACAAAAGGAACTTTCGAAATCCAAGACATTTTTTTTTGCGTCTTGAATTGAAAAATCAAAATCAAAAAAACCGGGGCAAAATAAATCAGAAGGTACCTCAATTCTTATTTCTGTTTCATCTGCTGGTAAACTTTTTATTACAAAAGTGCTAATGAGCAGCCTCATTCCGAATTGAGTATTGATGGCTAATCCTAACTCAGTATTTTCTAAACGATTTAACTTATTGTTTACTTTCAGAATTAAGAAAATCTTTTTCCCAAACTCGGTTGAAGAAATCATTTCACCCTTTTCATTGACTAAATGAGCGGCTATTAATTTAGTGGTGTCATTTGCATTCCAGGTATAGGTGGTTTTAGAGTAGGCTTTTTCTTTAAGGTATTCGTTGATTACCGCGGACATGTCCCCGGTCGCAGAAACCTGGCCGTTTTTTAAATAAACTCCCTTATGACATAATCTATTCAGGCTGGCTGTATTGTGACTTACAAACAGTATGGTTCTGCCACTTTTACTGACGTTCTCCATCTTGCCGATACATTTTTTTTGAAACTCTGCATCCCCGACCGCCAACACTTCATCAATAATTAAAATTTCATTTTCCAAAAATGCCGCGACTGCAAATGCCAAACGTAATTGCATACCACTGCTGTAGTGCTTTAAGGGCGTGTCAACAAATTTTTCCACTCCAGCAAAATCAACAATGGCATCAAAGTTTTTTTGAATTTCTGATTTTCGCATTCCCAGGATGGAACCATTCATAAATACGTTTTCCCTGCCGCTTAATTCAGAATGAAATCCTGTTCCAACCTCCAGGAGGCTGGCGATGCGCCCCCGTCCAATAATTTTACCTTCCGTTGGTGGGGTAATTTTAGAAAGTATTTTTAGTAAAGTTGATTTTCCCGCTCCGTTCTTACCGATTATCCCAATCGTGTCCCCCGTTTCAACGTTAAACGAAACATTTCGCAGGGCCCAAAAATCTTCCATCTTTTCCTTACTTCTAAAGAGATTGGAAACGGTATCCCTAAAAGATAAATAAGGTTGCCGTTGAGTATTGATGTAAAACTTTTTGCTGACGTTATGTATTTCGAGGATGGGTTCCAATGGTGCTACGATCTAAGACAAGAGTTCGCTTTTTAAGGCTTTCAAACGTACAAAAATAATACTTATTAGTATGGATTGACCAGGTTCCGGTTTAATTCATTTTTTTTGAAATTAAACCGACACCACTGCGTCAAAGTTCCAATTTTCAATTCCGTATGATTTTAAAAAAGCGACAGGTTCCCTTCCAAAAAGTCCTTCTGGAATGCAACCCATTATGACATTCCAGACCTGGACTTAGGAAAAATGAAATCAATCTTTTAAGTAAATTTGTGATGCAGTAAATGATCTATTGCATACTCCACCCGCGATGCGTAATTTTTTATAATTTTTAGATGATAATATTGTGTGCGATGTCAGCTCATTCTCAACTTTCAATTTTAATGCCCGCTTATAATGCTTCAAAATACATACGTGAAGCAATTGAGAGTATTCTAAGACAAACCTATAGTGATTTTGAACTTTTGATTTTGGATGACTGCTCAACTGACGATACTTTAAAAATTATTAAATCCTTTGACGATAGACGTATCAAGATCTCAGTCAATTCAGAGAACCTGGGATATCTGAGAAGTTGTAATAAACTATTTGATCAGGCCACAGGAGATTTCATTACTTTTCAAGATGCAGATGACTACAGTCAGTCTGATCGATTGTCTTTGCAGTTGAAAGCTTTTGATGATGATCCCGCATTAGGCTTGGTGGGAACGTGGGCCAACATTGTGGATATTCAGGGAAATTTTATTTGTCTGGATAATCGGGAGACAGACTATAAGAATATTATGAGCGCACTTTCGCAAGCGAGTCAATTTAACGGGGCCACCATCATGATCAAAAAAGTAGTCTTGAAGGAAATTGGTGGCTACAAGGAGTTTTTTAGTGAATACGGAAATGAGGATTATGATTGGTCATACAGAATTGCTGAAAAATTCAAATCTGTAAACGTGCCTTTGCCACTTTATAATTACAGGCAATCCAGTACCGGTATTTCAAAGAGAATAAGTATTGAGCGAATGATTAGTGGCCATGTTGTTCAATACCTGGCCGATCAGAGACATACAACCGGAAAAGATGATTTAATGACAGGTGAGTTGGATAAATTGACAAACAAGGTTGAAAATCTGTCACAACCTTATCGTCATGATCCGTCCCTTCTTTATCGCGAGTATGCTTCAGCTTATATGTACTCAAAACTTTTTAATTCTGCATTGGCGGCTTCCTGGGCTGCTGTGAAATCCAGACCTTTGCAATGGATTAATTGGCGTACTTTTCAATACTGCTTAAGAAAATCTTTTTTAGCATTCATGAGTAAAAAATAATGTGCGGGATAGCAGGTGCCATAGCGTTTGATCAACAGGAAATTTTGCCTTCAGATAAGTGGCGTGACTTCACTGATCCGTTGAAATTTCGCGGACCTGATGATCGTGGCGACTGGCATTATCGATCTGAAAAGGCAAGCGTTTCTTTCTTCCATGCCCGCTTAAGCATCATTGACCTGAATGCAACCGGTCATCAGCCGATGCTGACACCAGACGAAAGGGTTGCTGTTATTCTCAATGGTGAGATTTATAACTACAAAGAACTTCGTGATGAGTTAATCTGTGCCGGATTTAATTTTAAATCTGCCTCTGATACCGAGGTGTTGCTTCACGGTTACACCTGCTGGGGTTTTAAAAAACTCCTGGAAAAAATTGACGGCATGTTTGCTTTCGCTCTTTATGACAAGAAAGAGGACGTGTTGTTTTTGGCCAGAGATCGTTTTGGAAAGAAGCCTCTTTATTATTATGTGAATAATGGAAAGCTGGTGTTCAGTTCGGATACCAGAAGCTTTAAAGCAGTTCCATCCATTTCTCTTTCGATCGATTTTCACGCATTGGGATATTTCTTTGCGGAATATGGAACCCCGGAGGAGGGCACCATCTGGAATGAGGTAAAAAAAATAAGGCCTGCCAGCTTCATTCAATTTAGTAGCTCGGGTATTCAGCGTTATGAACGTTATTGGAATTTAACCTATTCGGAAAGCTGTTCGCTGAGCGATCAGGAAATTGCCGAGAGAACAAATTCCTTGCTCAATAAGGCAGTGAAGAAAAGACTGGTGTCCGATGTTCGTGTGAGTGCATTGCTGAGTGGGGGTATTGACTCTTCGCTGGTGGTTGCGAAAATGGCAGAACATACTTCTGGAAAAGTGAAAACCTATTCCGTAGGTTTTCATGAAAAGGAATTTAATGAATTGCCTTTTGCCAAACAGGTGGCAGAACGGCTTGACACTGATCACACTGAGTTAATAATTGATTCACAAAGCCTGGAAGGCATTGACAAGCTTATTCTCGAATACGGTGAACCCTTTGCCGATTCTTCCATGATCCCGACTTACCTGATGTCGAAAGAAATTTCAAGAAACGAAAAAGTTGTTTTGGGTGGCGATGGCGGGGACGAACTTTTTGGTGGCTATGACTCCTATTACTTTGCGTTGAAGTATGATGCGGTGAAGCAGTGGGCTCCTTTGTATCCGCTGTCTAAACTTGTTGCCAAAATACTCCCCTCATATCGAACAAACTTCCTGACAAGGCTGTTAAAACAAGCGCAGTCCCCGAGTTACACTTTATTGAACAGAAATTTCAGCTTCCATACACATGGCCTAAAACGACTCTTCGATCATGAAAACTTCTTCCTTGCAGTTGATCGCGAACATCAACGCGCATGGAAAGAATATACAAATCAATCTAAAAACGATTTGATCAATGTAATGTCTGCCTCGTTGCGAACACGCTTGCTGAATGATTATTTAGTGAAGGTTGACCGGGCATCCATGTTCGCCTCACTGGAAATGAGAAGTCCGTATCTAGATAAGGACCTGGCTGAATTTGCTGCGACATTACAAGCCTGTCAGATTTTTAGAAATTCTGAACCAAAATCGATTTTAAAGCAGATAGCAGGTAAATATTTTCCCGATGACTTTGTGTATCGAAAAAAAATGGGATTCGGAATTCCAATCGGAAAATGGTTTAGGGACAGTCTCATCGATCGCTTGCAGGAGGTAGTGTTGGGGGGGAGACAAAAAATAGTTAACCTTGATTACGCTTTTGTTGAACAATTAATAACAGAGCATAAGCATGGAACAGCCGATTACACTGATGAACTTTGGTCGCTTTATGTTTTTCACATTTGGGCACAACATCAATGAATATATTATACCTCGCCAATCCTTTTGATAGCCACGACATCAAGTGGATTTCCTATTTCGTTGAGAATAAATTTGTGAAGGCATTTTTAATGCCACGCACATCCCACAAAATTCCTGATTCACTTGCGCTTAATGGAAGTTTGCAAATTGTTGATCCTGTTCCTGACTTTTCGATTCTCCGGTTTTATCAAACCCTTTATGCTGCGTATAGAATCAAACGGTTTATCAGAAAAAATGAAATTCATGCCATTCACATTCTGTTTGCAGAACCGAATGCTTTGTGGTGTATCTTCAGGGATTATTTTTCTATCCCCATTATTGTGACATGTCGTGGAACGGACGTATTAAAAACAATCCCACGTGCATTTCAAGAACGTAACCTAATCAATCGATTTGTTGCACCTGCATATATAAGAGCTTTCCTGAAGGCCGATTTTGTTACGGGAACGTCACGCCAGCAAGTAAATTCTATATTCAAATTCTCCGGACGAAATCAGAATGTTTCAATTGTTCGAACAGGAGTTGATATCAACCGGTTGAGAGGGGATACGTCTTCTGCCTTCCCGCTTCCTGACCAAAAGCCATTTATCTTGTTACCCCGGTATATCAAGCCGCTTTACAATCATGAATTTTGTTTAAGCGCAATTGAATTGTTGCCAACGAAAGTAAAAGCAATGTGTCGTATTGTGCTGATAGGTAAAAACAAGGATCCACAACAAGCTGCCTACCAAAACTTTCTTGAGGAAAAAATGAATACCATAAAAGATGTGGAGTTTATTTTTTTACCGGAGATGGCACAAGAAAGCATGTTTGAACTCTACAAAAGAGCCTCTCTGGTTATCATGACACCAAACTCAGACGGAAGCCCTGTTTCAGCCATGGAGGCAGTTGTTTGTGGCGCTAAAGTGATTTTGGGACCGCTTCCGTATGATGAGATCTTTAAGCCTTGGACATTTAAACTGAAAGATTGGAGCCAGCAGGAACTTGCTGACCTGATATTGCATTGTCTCTCCATACAGAATAGCACTGATATGAAATCGTTCTTTCCTTTAGTAGACAGGAATGTAGAAATGGAAAAGGTAAGAGCGATATACGAAGGAGTGGTTAATAAAAAAGAAATACAATGGAGTAACAACACTCAACCCAATGAAACAAAGAGGTATATACAATGCACTCAGTGTATTTTGGATACGAAAGATGATTCCGCAATTGAATTCGATGGAAGCGGTGTTTGTTCCTATTGCAGAGACTATGAAATTAAGGAATCAAAGTTTGTAAAAAAAGGAGAAGAGGGAGAGCGTGCATTGGAAGCCTTAGTGAATAAAATTAAGGAATCTGGCTTGGGGAAACCTTACGATTGCATCCTGGGAGTAAGCGGTGGAGTGGATAGCACCTACCTGGCTTATCAGGCAAAGAAACTCGGACTGAGACCTTTGGCGGTTCACTTCGACAACGGATGGAACTCTGAATTAGCGGTGAGCAACATTGAGAATATTATTAATCGTTTGGGCTTTGACTTGCATACGTTCGTCATTGATTGGGAAGAATTCAAAGATCTTCAACTTTCCTTTTTGAAAGCTTCGGTGGTCGATATTGAGTTGCTTACAGATCACGCCATCATTACCAAACTTTATCAGTTGGCAATTGAAAACAACATAAAATATATTCTCAGCGGCACAAACGTAGTAACGGAAGCCGTGCTACCATCTCCATGGATTCACAACAAGCGTGATCACATCCATATTCGGGCTGTCCAGGAAAAATTTGGCACCGTTCCCATCAAAACCTTTCCACTTTTTACATCCTCGTTGAAGTGGTTAGTAGTATGGAAAGGAATTAAGAGTGCCTCCCTGCTTGACCTGATGCCCTACAACAAAAAGGACGTAAAGAAAATCATAGCGACTGAACTAGGCTGGCGCGACTATGGCGGTAAACATTACGAATCGGTCTTCACCAGGTTTTACCAGGGATATATTTTGCCAACCAAATTCGGAATTGATAAACGGAAAGCGCATCTCTCAAACCTGATATGTTCAGGACAAATATCCCGCGGAGAGGCATTGGAAGAACTCAGCAAGCCAGGGTATGATGACGCAACCCGTAAATCAGATTACGAATTTGTACTGAAGAAACTGAATCTTCGTCATGAAGAGTTTGAAGCAATTATGAAAGCCCCGGTGCGCAAGCACACAGAATTTCCTGTGGAGAATTCTATTTACGACAGGTTCCCCTGGTTGAAAATAGTTCGTCCTGTTTGGCAAAAAATAAAAAGCGTTCGCAAACTATCATGATAACCGTCATCGACTATGGCGTAGGTAATCTTGCATCGGTGCAAAACATGCTGAAGAAGTGTGGAGTAGAGTCGCAAGTAACTTCTGATCCGGAAAAAATCAGGCAGGCCGATAAGGTGATCTTGCCCGGTGTGGGAGCTTTCGATGCGGCCATGCAAAAAATCATTGACAGGAGTCTTGATGAGGCCATTCAGGAAACTTCAAAAAGAGGAACCCTAATTCTGGGTATTTGCTTGGGGGCACAACTACTGCTGGAGGCCAGTGAAGAAGGCACCCTGAATGGACTCTCAATGATCAAGGGTACGTGCAAAAAAATTGATGTTCAACAGATTGCCCCCCTTCGGGTTCCGCACATGGGATGGAGCGAAGTAAATTTTGTAGTGGGCAGTCCGATTGCAAAGTTTGAAGAGCAGCCCCGATTTTATTTCACGCATTCCTACTATATGAATTGCGCCAACCCGACTGAGAAATTGGCTACGTGTTTTTATGGACATGAGTTTACCTGCGGGGTAATTCATGAAAATGTAATGGGCCTGCAGTTCCATCCCGAAAAAAGTCACAAATTCGGATCGCGTTTGTTTACCAACTTTGCTGCCATGTGAGGATGAGAAGAATCAGAGTCATACCCGTATTGCAGATTGAGAGCAGGAAGCTTGTGAAAACCACTGGCTTTAAAGCACCTGCTTATGTGGGAGACCCATTAAATGCCTTGCGCATTTTCAATGAAAAGGAAGTTGACGAAATTGCCGTTGTTGATATTGGCGCTACCCGAAATAAAAAGCAACCCGACTTTGAATTTATCCGGCAAATGGCGAGTGAATGTTTCATGCCGATGGCGTATGGTGGAGGAGTGCGCACATTGGATGAGGCATCTGAAATCTTTCAATCGGGTATTGAGAAAATTATTATTGGAACTGCTTTTTTTAAAAACCCTGATGTCGTAAAAAAAATAGCAGAGAAATTCGGTACGCAAAGCGTAGCTGTCAGTATTGATGTGCGAGCTAAATGGCTTGGCAAGCAAAAAGCATACGTCACGAATGGAACAGTTGATACAGGAAGTGAACCAGTTGCCTATGCGATAAAAGCTGTACAGGTCGGTGCTGGTGAGCTGCTGCTTCAAAGTGTGGATAGAGAAGGCAGTGGTAAGGGGTATGATGTTGCATTGATTGAACGAATGAGCAAGGCCGTAGGTGTTCCTTTGATTGCCTTGGGCGGAGCAAATACGCTAGATGATTTTTTAAAGGCCGTACAAGCAGGGGCATCAGCCGTTTCAGCAGGAAATATGTTTATTTATAAGGGACCTCACAAGGCTGTGCTGATTAATTACCCGGATCAGAATAGTCTCATTCAAAAATTGTACAGCAAAATCTGATGATGGAAGGTTATTTACGGAACAAAAAATTTTACGCATCTCTTATTAATTCTGTCATCGTATTGACAATTTTTACATTAATTCTGTCAACGTATTGACAATTTTTACATAAATTTGTTCAACTAGGGATGAAACTATGCCTTTTGACCGCGTTGAACGATATCTATTAAATGAGTTGCGGAGCAAACTACAACCTAACAAAGTGCTTATTCTTTATGGAGCAAGACGCGTGGGCAAAACTGCCCTAATTAAGGAGTTAATCACCCAATTTTCGCAGCAAGAAGTATTGCTGCTTAATGGCGAAGACAATGACGCAGTTCAGTTGTTGGAAAACCAATCCATAGCCAACTACAAAAAACTTTTATCGGGCAAAACATTGTTGGTGATTGACGAGGCCCAACAAGTGAAAGACGTTGGCAAAAAACTGAAACTTATGGTTGACGAACTGCCGGGCTTGCGCATTGTAGCCACGGGTTCATCGGTTTTTGATTTATCCAATAAATTGGGCGAGCCGTTAGTGGGTAGAAAAAGCACACTGCACTTGTTCCCGTTGGCACAAATGGAATTGCAACAATATGAAAATGCATTACAGACCAAAGCCAATCTGGAAGAGCGTTTGGTGTATGGCTCCTATCCGGAGTTACTTCACTTGCCCGAGTTGAAACAAAAGCAAGATTACCTTACCGAGTTAACGGACAGTTATCTGTTAAAAGATATTTTGGCATACGAGGGCATCCGCAAAGCAAATAAAATACACGACTTGTTGCGTTTGTTGGCATATCAGTTAGGTAAGGAAGTGAGTACGCTCGAGCTGTCCAATAACCTGAATGGCATTTCACGCAATACGATTGAACAATACCTCGATTTGCTAACCAAAGTTTTTGTGGTTTACCCGGTAAGTGGTTACAGTAATAATTTGCGCAAAGAAGTGAGCAAAAGCAAGCGTTGGTATTTCTACGACAATGGCATACGTAATGCCGTCATTCGTAACTTTAATTTGCTGGCAATTCGCAATGATGTAGGCGAACTCTGGGAAAATTATTTATCCGGTGAACGAATTAAATTTCAAAGCTACAAAGACATGCCATCAAACAATTATTATTGGCGCACCTATGATCAACAGGAATTGGATTGGGTGGAGGAAACGAACAGAACATTACACGCTTATGAATTTAAGTGGAACGAACGGAAAAAAACTAAAGCTCCAGCTGCATGGACAAAAGGGTATCCTGATGCTACGTTTGAGGTGATTAGTCCCGATAATTATTTGGATTGGATTGTCTGATGCTGCTGCAAAACAAAAACATACTGCTCATCTCTCCTGAACCGTGGACGCACCTGTTTGTTTCCAAACATCATTATGCCATTCATTTAGGAAAGAGAGGCAATAGTGTTTTTTTTCTGAATCCGCCTTCGGAAAGCAAATTGATTGAAAGAACGGAGTATAATAATGTTTTTTCAGTACACTATAATGGATTCGTAAAAGGCTTACGGTTTTATCCGTCCTTCCTTCAAAAGTATTTTATCCGAAAGAAGTTTAACGAGTTGCAAAAGCAGTGCGGTGTAAAGTTTGATTGTGTATGGTCGTTCGACAATTCTGTTTTTTTTGATTTTTCTTTTTTACCAAAACATGTACTCTGCATCTCGCATATTGTAGATCATAGCCAGGATTTTCAGTTAGAAAGGGCGGCAGCCACAGCCAGGTTTTGCATGGGTGTTTCACAGCTTATTGTAAACAAGCTATCGCGGTTTAATAAATGTACATTTTTAATGCCCCATGGTATCACTGTAAGTCAGACAGATCCACAGCCTCAAAAATTACCGGGAAGAAATCTGATAAAGGCAGTGTATGCCGGTAACCTTGACAGTAAACTGATTGACCGAGATTTACTTTTTCTGCTGATTGATAAATTCCCGCAAGTCGATTTTGTGTTTTTCGGAACCGGTGGTTCCGCTTGGCCCAAGCGAGAGAATGTATTCCTGGCAGGAAAAGTACCAGCTGAAAAATTAGAGGAACATCTGGTTAGTGCCGATGTGCTGCTGATGATTTATAATTCTGAAAAATTTCCCGAGCAACTAACCAATTCGCATAAAATTTTGGAGTACCTCCATGCAGGGAAAGTGATCGTCAGTAGTTACATAAGTGATTATGCGAGCCATGAAGAACTCCTATGCATGGCAAAAGCAAATGAAGAGTTGCCAAAACTTTTTTCGCAGGTAATATCCAGTCTTCCATCTTATAACGACCCTCAAAAAGTCAACCAACGAAGGCAATTCGCCAGGCAAAATACCTATACAAAAAGATTGCTGGAAATTGAAAATATTATTCAAAACCTGAATAACCCTTAATGGTTTGGGCAAAGTCTTCTGTATTCAATAACTTGCATGCCCCGTAATTGCAAATAGCCTCAACGCAAAGTAATTGAGAGGATTGGATAAATCGAAGACAGACTTCATGAAGAAACGAAAGCTTGGAATATTTCTTTATAACCGATTGTTCGATCCGCTTATTCAATCTAATTTCTGGTTATACATTAATGATTACCTGCAACATAATGAGCAGGGTGAATATATTCTTTACCTGATCACCTATGAAGATGACCGTTTTCCTCTTACGGAAGAACAAAAGAAATTGGTGGAGAAATGGAAATCGCAAGGCATCATCTGGAAGCAACTCAAATGGAATCCTGGCATTGGCATCTTTTCCAAAGTTATTGATATCATACAAGGCTTCTTTTGTGTATTACGGCTTCGCTTGCAAGGGTGCAACCACTTTGTTTCCCTGGCTTCTGTAGCGGGCTCTTATTTATATCTCTATCATATACTGTTAAGGTTCAAATTTTTTCTATACCAGTTCGAACCTCATAGTGAGTATGCGATTGATAATAAGATGTGGAAGTCAGATAGTCTGCAATATAAGATCGCGCATTTTTTGGAGAGACGGGCAGCCATGAGTGCAACCGTGATCGCTTCCGGAACCCGCTTTATGGGTCACCGACTGAAAAATGAGTGGAAAGTAAATGCCACGTTTTTTAACATTGCTACAGTCGCCAACGACAAGAAATTTTTGTTCTCACAGACAAATCGGGAGACTATGCGTAAGAAGCTTGGCTATGCTGACACAGCACGGATCCTTTTTTATCCGGGTAAGTTTGGAGATCTGTACTACCGAAACGAAACCGCTTTTATGTTTCGATGGCTGTGGGAGATGGATAGCCGTTTTCATTTTCTGATCGTAACACCACACCGTGATGAAGAGGTAAGAAAAATGTTTGAAGATGCGGGTGTAAACTCCAACACCTATACAATTGCACACTCCGATTACGACAATATTCACCATTACTTTGCAGCAGCTGATTTTGCCGTTATCGCGGTGCCACCCGGTCCTTCCAAAAAATTCATATCCAACATAAAAGTGGGGGAATACTTAAATGCCGGCTTGCCATTCCTGATAACAGAGGGCGTCTCAGAAGATTTCCTGGTGGCACAAGAGAAAAAGGTGGGCGTGGTAGTGAAGGATTTTAAAGAAGAATATATTAAAGGTGCTTACTTTGAAGTTAACAGCTATCTCAATCAAAATAAAGAGGAGCTGCGCAAGCATTGTCGGGAAGTAGGACTGGATTATCGTGGATTTGATAAACTGAATGAAGTTTTTAAGAATGCAATAAATTGTCTTTATTCATAGCATGACCCTCAAGAACAAAAATATACTGCTGATCGGTGGTACTGGATCTTTTGGTACAGCATTCCTCAAGTATATGCTAACCCACCAGGCTGAAGTAAACCGAATCATCATCTTTTCCCGTGACGAACAAAAGCAGTATGATTTAGCAAATTCACTTTCGCCTGACCAAAAAAAACAAGTTCAATTTGTTATTGGCGATGTCCGCGATAAAGAAAGATTGATGGAAGTTCTTCAGGGTGTTCATGTGGTGATCCATGCCGCTGCCATGAAACATGTTCCCATAACGGAAGCTAACCCTGGCGAATGTTACAAAACGAATGTGTTAGGTACCAAAAATGTAGTGGAGGCAACCCTGTTTCACAACACCGAAAAAGTAGTGGCGCTTTCAACCGACAAGGCTGTTATGCCAATAAACGTTTATGGAAATTCTAAGCAAGAACTTGAAAGATTAATTGTCAATGCCCAATCAAGTGAGCAAAACAAAAAAACCATTTACAGTGTTGTTCGCTATGCAAATGTGCTGGGGTCACGCGGATCGGTCGTTCCTTTCTTTCAAAGAATTAAAGATTCAGGCGAATTACCCATTACCGATTTTCGGATGACCCGCTTCAGCATCACCATGCAACAGGGAATTGAAATGGTGATTCACGCATTAGAAAATAGTGTGGGCGGGGAAATTTTTGTACCGAAAGCACCTTCGTACAAAATTGCCACGGTTGCAGAGGCGGTTGCGCCCAAGAATAAGCTAAAAGAAGTTGGCGTACGGGAAGGTGAAAAAATAAGCGAGTTAATGGTGTCCAGGGCTGAGGCGAATCGAACGCTTGAAAAAGATTTGTGTTACGTTGTGCTGCCAGAGAATAAACCCCATGAAAGATATACTTCTGCACACGGCAGCAAACGGGTTCCGCTTGATTTTGAATATGATTCAGCGACTAACCCAGAGTGGCTAAGCACAGCAGCCTTAAAAGATCAAATAGATAACCTGTAACGCAAAGTTGGAATTCGCCTTATGAAAAATCTTCTTTTTGTGAGTATTGCGTTTCCTCCCAAGAACGATCCGGAATGTTTGCAAACGGCCAAATATTTTAAATATTTGGTTCGTGATCCCCGACTCTCGATTTCTGTGGTAACTTCATCGTTGCCCACATTAAATATGGAGTATGATGCAGAACTTGAGAAGTATGCCCATGGGTATAAGCAACGAGTATCCCTCCCGATTTTTGAAACAAAAGTTACCAACTTTGCTCTTCGAAAAATTTTACCCGGGGGAATTGATTACCCGGATTCCAAGTTCTCTTTTCATTGGCAGGCAAAGCGGGTAATAAGAAAGCTTCAGGAAAAGCCTGACGTTATTTATTCCCGATCAAATCCGTTAAGCTCTGCGCTGATGGCTTGTAAACTAAAGCAGCATTATCAGGTTCCCTGGATTATGCATTTGAGCGATCCATGGGTTGGTTCACCAGTGCATGCCTATCAGGGTCGACAACTTTCATTTCATCAGAAATGGCAAGATGCCTGCATGCAGCAAGCCGATGCTATTTGCCTTACCTCCGAAACCACCATTGAATTTTATAAAAAGCAATACCCCCGATTAGCACATAAGTTTCAGTTTTTCCCAAATGTTTATGACCCTGACGATGTTCAGGCAAATGCTTTAAAATGGGAAAAGAAGTTGAGGTTGGTATATGCAGGTGGACTTTCAGGGGAACGATCACCAGAATTTTTCATTAAAGCATGTGAAGAATTATTTGCCGAAGACCAGGCGGTAGCTGAAAAGTTTGAGACGATTTTTGCCGGCCCGATGGACCGAATGAACAAGCAGCGATTTGAAGGAGCCACGGTTCCGATGGTAAAACATGTTGGAATGATGCCCTTTAACAAAGCATTGGAATTAATTCGAGAGGCACATCTTTTATTAACGATTGATCTTCCAATCCTTAACCCTTCCCTGGCTATGTTCTTCCCTTCCAAAATCCTTGATTATTTTCTTGCTAAACGGAGGATACTGGCGCTCACTACTGCCGGAAGTGCCACAGAACGAATATTGAAACTTAGGCACGCTACCATTCTGATGTACGACAATGTTGAAGGCATAAAACATTTGATCCGACAAGCGATTAATGAATATGAAAATAAGAATGTGGAATTTTTTGAAACGAGCGAAATACCCGTAGAATTCAGTGCCCGCGAAAATGCAACCAGGTTAGCCAATTTAATTTGTTCCTATTGAAAAAGGTTTTGCTCATAGTGGGTACGCGCCCCGAAGCTTTAAAAGTAATACCGGTTTACCTGGCGTTCAAAAAAAAATCAATTGCCGAAGTCAAGCTTGTATCTACGGGGCAGCACAAAGAAATGCTGGATCAGATTTTTGAATTCTTTCAGGTAACGCCCGATGTGGAGCTCAACCTGATGAAAAAAAATCAAACACTGGCCCAAATAAGCTCGCTTCTGTTCTCGGAATTAGACAGAGTCTTAAAATCAGAAAAACCAGATCTGCTGATGGTGCAGGGCGATACAACTTCCGCGATGGTTGCGGGAATAACGGCCTACTACCATAAAATAAGGGTTGCGCATATTGAAGCAGGCCTGCGAAGTTTTAATAACCAGGCGCCATTTCCCGAGGAAGTAAACCGAAAGGTAATATCGCAAATTGCCAGTATCCACTTTGCGCCAACCCGACAGGCGGAACGCAATTTGAAAAACGAAGGAGCAGCAACGAATGTTCATGTCGTTGGCAACACGGCTATTGATTGCCTTTTGTTAGGTAAGAAAAAAATAAAGGAAAATATCGAATCCTATCGCAGTAAATTTTCCGGTTTAAATAAGCGTGGCAGAAAGTTAATTTTGATCACGGCTCACCGGAGGGAGAGTTTTGGTGAAGGATTGCAAAATATTTGTGCAGCGATTAAAGTATTATCCGCTGAGTTTGCGATGTGCGACTTTGTGTTTCCGGTGCACCTGAATCCAAACATTCAACAGCCGGTGCAAAAAATGTTAGATGGCATTGAAAATGTTTTTCTCCTGCCTCCGCTACCGTATGACGATATGGTTTTTTTATTGAGCCGCGCGCACATGGTACTCACCGATTCGGGAGGTATCCAGGAAGAAGCTCCTTCCTTAAATGTTCCGCTGATCGTGCTGCGGGATGTAACCGAGCGACCCGAAGGCATTAAAGCAGGATGTTCGGTGCTGGGCGGAACGTCAGCCAAGCGAATTGTTAAAACTTTCAGGAAGATATTTTTAGACGATAAGCTATATAAGAAAATGAGTAGAGCTAAAAATCCATACGGTGATGGTCAAACTGCCGGACGCATTGTGTCGTTAGTTGAAGGCTTGTAATAATCAGTAAAATTGAACTTAGTATTTTAAATGAGGTTCCCGCCTTAGAATAAAGCTAGACGGGGATCGGTTTTTTCCATTTCCTTTCCATATTTTTACCAAATAATATTTGGTAACTAAACCCTCTTGTACAGATATGAAAGCCATTAAGTTAGATGCTACTGATCGTAAAATTCTGGAGTTATTGCAAAAGAACTCAAACATTACCAATGCCCTGCTGGCGAAGGAAATTGGTTTGTCGCCCGCGCCTACGTTGGAGCGCGTGAATAAACTGGAAGCAGCCGGTGTCATTAAAAGTTATCATGGGGTGATTGATCCCGCTGCAGTAGGCTTAGGTGTTAGTACATTTGTTATGGCCACACTGAAAGGCCACAATAAAGAGAACATCGATAAGTTTATGAAGGCGATTCAAAAAATTGATGAGGTTGTAGAGTGTCATCATATTACTGGTGCAGGTGATTTTATTTTAAAAATTGTGTGTGCTGATATTGCTGCGTACCAGCAACTCATGCTTGAAAAAGTTTCAAATATCGATGTGGTAGACAGCCTGCAGTCGATGGTGATCCTGTCGACTTTCAAAGACAGCAAAGTGCTCCCCATTCCTAATGCCTGATTTCTGTGACCCTAACTACCTTATACCTTTATACCTAATCCCTGTTTAGTGTATGGTAACTGAAAAGACACTCGTTCTCGATGCCACGCAGGTAAAACAAAAAATCCGAAGGATGGCCTTCGAGATGTATGAGAATAATTTCAAGGAAAAAAATATTGTGATTGCCGGCATTGACGGACAGGGTTATGTGTTGGCCAAGTTACTGGCAAAGGAAGTAGCAGCGATTTCCCCGCTGGAGGTAACACTGGTTAAGGTAAGTCTGGATAAATCAGCTCCTCAGCAGGGAGATGTACAGCTCGATTGCGATATCAAAGACGTGAAAAGGAAATGCATCATACTGGTAGATGATGTGCTCAACACAGGCCGTACCTTGGTGTATGGACTAAAACCATTTTTGGATACGGAAATAAAAAAAATTGAAACAGCGGTTTTGGTAAACAGAAGTCACACGCTTTTTCCTGTTTATCCGGAATACACCGGTTATGAACTTTCTACCACGCTGAAAGAACACGTAGAGGTTATTTTGGGTAAAGAATCTGCCGTGTACCTCACTTAAATTGTACGTTTAAAATCGTAAATCTAAAATTCAGCGATGTCCATCCATAAGCAGGAAATAAAAAAGATCACCACGCATCAAATCCAGGAGATGAAAAACCGTGGAGAAAAAATTGCGATGCTGACAGCTTATGATTTCAGCATGGCCAAAATTATTGATGGTGCAGGAATGGACATTATTCTGGTGGGTGACTCGGCTTCCAATGTTATGGCCGGAAATGAAACCACGTTGCCTATTACACTCGATCAGATGATTTACCATGCATCTTCAGTAGTGAAGGCGGTTAAGAGGGCGTTAGTGGTGGTAGACTTACCATTTGGTTCTTATCAGGGAAGTTCGGGAGAAGCGTTGCGTTCTTCTATTCGGATCATGAAAGAATCGGGCGCGCATGCCGTAAAACTGGAAGGAGGGAGTGAAGTGAAAGATTCTATTGAAAGGATTTTAACAGCCGGCATTCCGGTGATGGGACATTTAGGGTTAACCCCACAATCCATTTATAAATTCGGTACTTATACGGTACGGGCAAAAGAAGAAGCAGAAGCAAAAAAACTGTTGGAAGATGCCAAACTGTTGGAAGAGTGTGGATGTTTCGCCATGGTGCTGGAAAAAATCCCTGCTGAACTAGCAAAGAAAGTTTCGCAATCAATTCAAATACCAACCATTGGAATTGGCGCGGGCCCTTACACCGATGGACAAGTTCTTGTGATGCAGGATATGCTCGGCATCAATCAGGATTTCAAGCCAAGATTTTTAAGACGCTATGCCGATTTGCATTCAGTTGCAACCTCAGCAGTGAGTAAATACATCAGCGATGTAAAGGCGAAAGATTTCCCGAACAAGGAAGAGATGTACTGATTGTTTATTGAGTTACATAAGAAAATTTTCCCTTTAGCCTTAAGAAAGGCATCTCATAAATCCGATAACTTATTTCTGCAATCAGTAAGGTGAGCAAGAATGAGAATGTCGTGTCTACAATTAAGACTTGCCAAAGATGTGTATTGATATTGAGCATATGAGTTATTTTGGTTGCAACTAAAATGCCTATAAAGTGCAGGCAATAGCAATATAAACCATAAGTCCTCTTTCCGAGTAGCGAAACCCATTTCAGGTTTGAAAGTTTGAAGAAAGAACTCTTGGCGTAATTCTGCTCCAGAATAACGAATAGGAACATAAAAGCGATCAGTGTTCGTTCAAACGATACAAGGATATCGTTGGATTGAAACAGTTCTTTTCTGAAAAAGAAAATAATCGATACAGATAGGTAGATAACTCCAATCGATAATTTGGGCAGATTTTCAATATGAATTCGAAATTTATTCCGATACAAAACCAGCCATGCTCCAAGTGCCCCCACTGCCATGTCGCCAATGCATGACAATGTATGATACTCGTGTAATTTAAAAGTCGGATGGATCCATCGAAAAATTATTGACTGAATAATTACAAGCATAAATACAGCCGGATGTTTGCGGATTGGTAAAATTGTTAGAATTAAAGGCCACACAAAATAGAACTGCTCCTCAATAGCAACTGACCACAGTACTCCCAACACGGATGCATCAGGATGATTTTTTATAAAATCAAAATTATTAATAAACAGTAAATAGTAGATCAGGTTTGCTGATTCGGTTGACTCTTCTCCAAAAAAATTTTTGATAAAAGGAAAAATAGCAAACCCGAAGAAAACACAGAAGAAAAACAACGGCCATATCCTCAACACTCTTCTCAGATAGAAATTTTTGATATTAATTCCTGTTGAATTTTTTTCTACGATCAGCAGATAAGTAATCAAGAACCCACTCAACACAAAGAAAAAATTAACACCAAGGTTTCCATTTCCGAATAAATCAAATTTGATGAATTGATAAAGCGGCTCTGCCTTTATATGCTCATATTTGGTATGAAAACTGTGAAACAGAAATACAGAGAGAAAGCAAAAAAAACGCAAGCCATCAAGATTCGGGAAGGTGATTTTAATTTTCAATCGAAATCAATTAAGTCAATTACATTTTTGAAGTAATGAATCATCTTTCAACTCCCCAAACCAAACCACCCCGTACTCTTTATAAATCCCAACACCAATAGCGTTCCATTTCACTTTCTTCCAGATGCCATCATTAATCATGACCTGGTTGTGCCCCGTGCTTATTTTCCAACCTGCAATTCCATCCACCGCATTGGCTCCGGCTCCGCTGTAGTACGAAATTTCATAACCACTGCTTTCATAACCGGCAATTTCTTTTGGTTTAGTCCACATGCATTCTGCTTTTTTGTGGTCATCGGTATAACAACACGATTCCCACTTTCCCTTCTTTGACCAACTATGAAGATTGCACTTGCCGTTAAAAGGTTCGAAGTTTTCAGAAAGGTCTTTCGCGTGGGTTTGTGCCACCAGCGTGAGTTTTGCAGATAACGGAATGGATTCCAGATTTTTCTCTTTTCGATACTCCATAATCAGGTCATATAATTTCTTTTCTTCCGGTTGGAGGCAAACCTGGTTTAGAGTATCAGGTGCCGTTCGTGCCGAAAGCAGAAGGGCAAGCAAGGAAAGAGACAAGAATGTCTTCATGGCGGATATTTTATCAAAAAGAGCCCTGTATTGCCAAGATAGCTTCATTTGTAATGCTAATTTTTTAATTTCGGGATTCCTAATGGGATTTAAATCTAACGAATATGAGCGATCAGAAGAACTTGTCCGACCAAGGGCGGATTACTATCAGTAACGGAAAATTAACGGTACCGGAGAACCCAACCATCCCTTTTATTGAGGGTGATGGTACCGGTGTAGATATCTGGCCCGCAGCACAGTTGGTATTTGACAAAGCTGTGGAGAAGGCCTATGGCGGTAAGAAAAAAATCAACTGGAAAGAAGTAATGGCCGGAGAAAAGTCGTTCAAGAAAAATGGTAACTGGCTGCCGGATGAAACGCTCGATATTTTCAGAGACTATTTAGTGGGAATCAAAGGACCTCTTGCAACTCCAGTAGGCGGAGGTATCCGGTCGCTCAACGTGGCGCTTCGTCAAATTTTGGATTTGTACGTGTGCCTTCGCCCGGTGCGGTGGTATGAGGGGGTTCCTTCACCTGTAAAAAATCCAGGCGCAGTAGACATGGTTCTGTTCCGTGAGAATACAGAAGATATTTACGCGGGCATTGAGTTTGCTGCTGGTTCTCCCGAATCACAAAAAGTTTTGGATTTTCTTGCGAAAGAATTCCCGAAAGAATTCAACAAGATCAGATTTAATACGCAAGAGAAATCTGAATCATTCTGGAAGATGGTGGGTGCGCCCAATGTGAAGAATGAAGTAAATGTTGGTATTGGAATTAAACCCGTAAGTTGGAGCGGCAGTGTTCGTTTGATTCACAGCGCGATAGCTTATGCTATTAAGCATAAGAGAAAGTCAGTTACCCTCGTGCACAAGGGAAACATCATGAAGTTTACCGAAGGTGCTTTCCGCGACTGGGGTTATGCTATCGCTGAGCAATACTTTGGAGATAAAGTATACACATGGAACACCTGGGAGAAAACGAAAAAAGAAAAAGGTGAAGAAGCAGCAAACACAGAACAAAAAGCTGCTGTAGCTGCTGGTAAAATTATTATTAAAGATTCAATTGCTGATATCACACTACAGCAGATATTGACTCGCCCTGAAGATTTCGATGTAATCGCTACACTGAACCTAAACGGAGATTACGTAAGTGATGCACTGGCTGCACAAGTTGGAGGTATCGGTATCGCTCCTGGTGCGAATATTAACTACATCACGGGTCATGCCATTTTTGAAGCCACCCACGGTACTGCACCGAAATATGCCGGTCAGGATAAAGTCAATCCGGGCTCTGTCATTCTCTCTGGTGTGATGATGTTTGAATATATGGGCTGGCAGGAAGCGGCTGACCTGATCAATAAGGCCATGGGAAAAGCAATTGCTTCGAAGCGTGTAACGTATGATTTCCATAGGTTAATGGAAGGAGCGACCATGCTTAAGTGCTCGGAGTTTGCGAAAGAGATTGTGAAGAATATGTAAAACAGCGGGGGGCGAAAGCCCCCTTTTTTATGGTTCGTCTGAGCGAAAGACTAAGAATTCAACATCTGAATACCCGTCACCAAAGCCTCTACTCCCTTGTTTCCAAATTTTCCGATTAGACCTGTTTATAGTGCATAAGCCCTAATACAAAAACCCAAACACCCATAACGGTATTCTGTTTAAATAGGGGCTTTCAATATCATCTAATGCGAGGTAGCTATTTTTTGTGGATTTAAGTTGAGTATTGTCTTTCGATTTTCCACCCACTTCAAATGTCCATTTTCCATTCACGATGAAATCACCCGCTTTTGGTAAGGCCACTTTGTAGCCTGCATTTTTAAGCTGGCTCAAAAAGAAGGTTTCACGAAGCGAACCAATTTCAGGTTGATCCTTGAGTGCGTAGCTCAGGTTTGTGTTTTCTAAATAAATTTTATCAGGCTTTTGCAAAGCAGCCACTCCCTTGGCGTGCTGGTGAAGCAGGTTTAGCAATCGTGCCCGTTCTAAATGGATAAGAAAATTATTTATGGTATCGCGCCCTAACTTCATTTTTGCGGCCATCGAAGAAATATTGGGTGTAAAAGGAACCGACTCCGAAATGATCCCCAGCAATTTTTTTATACTGATCACATTGCTTGCCGAATAATTTTCAATGGCAGCCAGATCACTCTCTAATACGGTGTTAATAACCTGGTTGAGTTTGATCGAAAATTCTGCCAGTGTATCATCTTTATTAAAAGGAAAGTAGCCTGAGCTTAAATATTTTTTAAAGAAGGGAAGTGGCTTCCATTTAGGCAATAATAGTGGACGGGCAATCTCCTCGGTATTTTTTAGCAACATCTCAAGTGTGAAGCTTTTAAATTCAAGCCTATGCACCAGATGCAAGTATTCACGAAAGGAGAGCCCCGGCAATTCGTATGAAATTACTCTGCGGCTGAGGTCTGCCTCCCCCTTTTGTATCTCTAGTGCTGAGGAGGCGGTAAAAATTACCCGCAAGCCAGGGTATCCATCATAAATGTTTTTCAATTCAGAGGACCAGTGTGGGTATTTGTGAATTTCATCAATCAACAGAACAGCACCGCCACTCTTTTCGAACTGATCAGCCAAGTCAAGCAAACTGTTGTCGTAAAACCACGGGTGGTCAACGGTTACATAGAGTCCCTTTTCTTTAAGATGGAACTTCAGGTATTGCAAAAGCATGGTTGTTTTTCCTGTGCCACGCAGACCCCTGATCCCGATCATTCTTTGTTTCCAGTTTATATGCCGGAAGAGCGATCGGAAGAATGTATCCTCCGTTGTGCGGAGCAGATTGGATTGAAGGGAGTAAAGACGCTCCATATTATTGACTTAATACCAAGTCAAAAATATAAAATAATTGACTCAAGTCCAAGTCACTAAAAATTCAACATGGTGATGGCTGTGAGGGCAGCCTCTTCCCCCTTGTTTCCTAGTTTTCCTCCTGCACGTTCAAGTGCTTGCTGTTTATTAAGGGTTGTAAGAACTCCAAAAATTACCGGCTTTTTTGCTTTAATGTTTACTTCGGTAATGCCATTGGCAACCGCCTGGCAGATGTAATCAAAATGTGGAGTATCTCCCTGAATAACGCAGCCCAGGCAAATCACAGCCGCGATCTCTTTTTTCTCGGCCATCCATAAACTTCCCAGCGTTAGTTCAAAGCTACCCGGTACATTTTTACGGATGATATTTTGTTTTTTTACTCCATGTGCGAGCAGTGATGCAACCGCTCCTTCATAAAGTGCTTCGGTAACATCTTCGTTCCACTCAGCCACCACAACAGCGAACTTCTTATTGGAAAGACTCATGCTTTTTATTTTTCCTGATTTTAAAGGTCCTGCCATATTATTTTCTTTTCGAAATCGTTTTTGGGTCGCGACTTGTATGCAAAACTCCCAGAATTATCAGCGAGGAGTTTTTGTCATTGATTTTGAAGTAGATCAAATAGGGGTAATGGGACACTTTGGAAGCTCGTATATTTTCGAAGCGAATTGAATAATGAAGTGGATTATCACTGAGTAAAGATAATTTGTTTGTAAGCCGATCATAGAGCTCAAATCCTAAATTCTCTTTCTGCTCATTGTACCAGCGAATGGACTCAATAATATCATGCTGAGCTTCATCTGAAAAAATCAGCGAATATTTCATCGCATCTTTTCAATTTTAGTTCTCAGTTCTTCCCAGCTAATGACATTGTCCGGATTTCTTTCATACTCCTCCAATCTTTCACTAATAACTTGCTTGTGCCATTCAGGAGTTTTATACGATTCTTGATCAGCAAGGATCAATCCATAAATTAGCTTTAATAAGCGATCGTCAGCATCTTCAATGTAGTCGTGCAGTTCTTTCTTAATATCGAGGGCACTCATAAGCATAATGTTTAAACCATAAAGGTAGAAAGAAAAAGGGGATCGTGTTTGGCGATCCCCTTTTAAAACAGGTACTTAATTACTTATGAGTTCGTTTCTAATCGTGCTTTCAATTTTACTGCGCTCTGGTATTCTGCTGAATCCCAAAACTCTGTGATAACTTTTTCATAAGCTTCTTTAGCCTTGTCGTTCTGATTTAACTTTTCGTAGGCTAGTGCCGCCTTCATCAAATACGAAGGAGAATAAAACTTATTGGGCTCATAGTTCGCGGCTTTGTTGTAATACGTAGCAGCATCTTCAAACTTTTGAAGTTCCATATAGGCATCGCCTATCAGGCTATAAGCCCGGGGTTGAACCAATAAATCGTTAGAACTGAAATCTTTCAGGTAAAGAATGGCTGCGTCATAATTCCCTTGTTTCAAATAGCAGGTTCCTGCATAAAAGTGTGCAAGATTGGCAGCGTCACTGAATTTGTAGTCTTCAATAATATTAATAAAGCCTAAATTATTGCCATCACCGTTTAAGGCTAGGTTCAGACTGTCGGCTTCAAAATAGTAAACCGCCTGGAACATTTCTTTTTGAGCTTCATTGTCTTGCGAGTTTTTGAAATAGTGGAACCCAAAATACCCTACTACCGCCAGTAATAACACACCTACAATACCGAATACAAACTTGGGATGTTGTTCAATCCAATGCTCAAATCCCATTACTTTTTCCTGCAGTACTTCCTGATTCTCTATGACGCTCTTGTTTTCTTCTTTCTTTGCCATGACAATAAAAAATAAGTCTCCCGAGTACTCGGGGGCGCAAAACTAATCAATACTCAATTATGAAACAAAGCGCAAATTAATCCTGGATAAACGGGTAATCAGGCTCCTGATAGATGTCAGTGAGTGCCTCCTGGGCGCCCGGGAAGGCAGACTCCTCAGCAAACTTTACACTTTCTTCTACCTGTTGGTTAACCCTGTTTTCTATAGCTTCCATTTCCTTATCGGTGGCAAGTTTTCGCTCAACTATGGTGCGCCTCACAACTTCAACAGGATCGCGCTGCTTATAATCTTCTACTTCTTCTTTTGTTCTGTACTTGGCCGGGTCTGACATAGAGTGACCCTTGTACCGGTAGGTTCTGAATTCCAACAAAGTTGGCCCGTCACCTTTTTTGGCGCGTTCGGCTGCGCGGGCTACTGCCTTATGCACTTCCTCTACACTCATGGCGTCCACTGGTTCAGAGGGCATGTCAAAAGACTCGCCCAGTTTGTAAAGCTCTGTAACATTTGATGTACGCTTCACCGATGTGCCCATGGCATAGCCATTGTTTTCAATAACAAAAATTACCGGCAGTTTCCATAGCATCGCCATATTCAATGCTTCATGGAAGGCTCCCTGCCTAACGGCACCATCACCCATGTAACAAATGCATAAGTGACCAGACTTGTTATACTTTTCTGCGAAAGCAATACCGGCACCCAGCGGTACCTGGCCGCCAACAATACCATGACCACCTAAAAAATTATGTTCCTTATCAAACATATGCATGGATCCGCCCTTGCCTTTTGAAACGCCCGTTTCTTTGCCATACAACTCAGCCATGATGGCTTTAGGATCTGTTCCCAGCGCAAGCGGATGAGCGTGATCACGATAAGCTGTAATCCACTTATCATCTTTTGTTAAGGCTGTAACGGCTCCGGCAACACAGGCCTCCTGCCCAATGTACAGGTGGCAAAACCCTTTTATTTTCTGTTGTCCATACAATTGCCCGGCTTTCTCTTCAAACTTGCGCATCAGCAGCATGCTCTCATACCAGAAAAGATAGGTTTCTTTTGAGAACTCCGTCTTCCCTGCCCGTCCGGCAGGCTGGTTGGCTGCGTCAGCCTTATTTGCTTTGGTTGTCGTGGACATATCCCTATTTTTGATTTAGAACTGCGAAATTAACCCTCAAATACTCAATAAACAAGATGAGGGCAACCCGCACAGCATACCCCCAATACAGTAAATCAGAACGAATTTGTGCGTTTAGAGAAACTAAGGCTGATCAATTTTAAGAACTACCGGGAAGCTTCGCTCGAGTTTCCTGCCAAGGTAAACTGTTTACTTGGATTGAATGGCAGCGGTAAAACCAACCTGCTGGATGCCATTCACTATTTATCGTTCACCAAAAGCTTCCTGAATGCCAGCGATGGTCACAACATCCTCCACGGAAGTGATTCTTTTTTTTTATTGGGAGCTTTTGATTTTGACGGCACGAAACATGAGGTTTCCTGTCAGATTCAAACAGCGCATAAAAAAATTTTCAGGGAAGATGGTTTGGATTATGAAAAGATCAGCTATCACATCGGGAAGTATCCGGTTGTTTTAATTTCACCTTCTGACATCGATTTGATTAAAGAAGGCAGTGAAGCGCGAAGAAAATTCTTCGACAGTATGATCGCCCAGATTGATCAGGCGTATTTGCAATTTTTAATGGAGTACCATCACAACCTGAAGCAGCGCAACAGTTTATTACGCATGTTTCAGGAACGTCAATATTCTGATTTAGATCTGATGGATACATACGACAGGCAACTTGTTCGTACAGGTTCAGAAATTTTCAAAAGGAGAAAAGAGTTTATCAATGAATTTTTACCTGTTCTGAATTCATCCTTTTCTATTCTTGTCGACCGGAAAGAAGAAGCCACCCTCACATACCAATCTGATCTTTTCAAAGATGATTTTCTGGAAGCATTGAAAAAGAGTTTTGGAAAAGACCTGGCCCTTCAACGTACATCCATTGGCATTCATCGGGATGACTACGAATTTGGGTTTGCCCACGGTGAACTGAAGCGATTAGGTTCACAAGGTCAACAGAAGTCTTTTTTGGTTGCATTGAAACTGGCAAACGTTGAAGTTGTTAAAAAGCACAAAGGCTTTAACCCAATACTGCTGCTCGATGATATTTTTGATAAATTAGATGACGTGCGGATTGGCCGCCTACTGAAAATTGTGGCCGGCAAAAATTACGGCCAATTATTTATTACAGATGCCGGACCTGAACGCACGGAAGCATTGCTAAAGGAGATAGGGGTGAAATCTGATATTTTTGAAGTACAGGAAGGGTCAATAAAGAAGAAGTCATGAGTGGCAAAAGCAAAAATGAATTTCAAACCATTGGAGATGCGGTGCGGCAAATGCTGGGCACCTTCCGCATTGAATCCAAGTTTGATGAAGCAAGCCTGCTGGCCTCGTGGGAGCGCCTGGTGGGCAGCCCAATTGCCAAACGCACAAAAAAAGTCTACATAAAAGATAAAATCCTGTTTGTTGAGTTTAAGTCGCCTTCTATGAAAAATGATTTCCTCCTTCA
>Ga0268299_1002117_pt1 | contig 26328 bp, 22 predicted proteins | sample NOBtaG_FD_193484 | JGI IMG/M metagenome (GOLD analysis project Ga0268299, IMG submission 193484) | Activated sludge microbial communities from bioreactor in Nijmegen, Gelderland, Netherland - NOB reactor | ecosystem: Engineered > Bioreactor > Aerobic > Activated sludge | place: Netherlands...
CTGCTCCGGGTGAAGGACCCCGAGAAGGCGCGCGAGCAGTACGAGAAGGCCCTGCCGCTCTACGACGCGGTGGGCGACCGTCTGGGGCAGGCCAATTGCCAGCTTCGTTTCGGCCAGTTGGCGCAGAAAGCCGGCCATCTGGAAAACGCGGCAGGGCACTGGCGGGCGGCATTGGAGAACTATGAAGCGACAGGCTACGCCTATTCGATTGGCCTGATCCACTATCTGCTGGCCAAGGTCTTGAGCGGCGAGTCTCAAACCACACACGCCGCCACCGCTCGTGAGGTCTGGTCTGGGTTGGAGCCAGCGGTCGTCCTGGCTGAGGCCGTGACCGACGTCCTCGAAGAGGCCGAGGTGCGCGCGTTCATGGGTTGGTGAACGGGTCGGAATTGCTACCCGATGAGCCCTGGCTGCCGGCAACAACCCAGTTCGGTGGGTGGCAGGCGAGCGGCCCCCGCCGCAGCAGGCCCAGGTCATCGGCCTCAAGGAGGAAGTTGAACTCGGGGGTGGGGTTCTGCAGGCCGCCGCCGGAAGGCAGGCTGTCGGCGAGGAATTTCCGCCGGTTGCCATCATTGGGGTCGGCCAGGAAGAAGCGGGTAATGCGGTCGTGAGTGATGCCCACGGGCGCGAGCGGGACGGATGGTCCGAATGCAGCGACTTCCGGTTGGTGTCCTCAGTCAGCTCAAGCCGACGGGCGAGATCGGCGTGCGTGCCAGCCGGCGGCTCCGCGATGAGCCAGGGGACGAAGGCGGTAAATTCCGCCAGATGGCCGCTCCGACGGAATTCATCCTCCATCCGGGCGCGGGCTTGAGCGACGAGGCGGGCGGCCCATTCGCGGTCGAATAAGGTATCCGCTTCGGCGGGAACCTCTGGAATGAGCGCCTCGCTCCCAACTTCCTCTCTGGCTTCGAGGGACACGGTCTCCGTATCGCCGCCACGCTTTTTGGCCTTTTACCCCCGCAGCCAGTTCAGGGCAAAGTGGCGCAGGCTGGTTTTGAGGAATTCCCGAAACCGACCATGCTCCGCCGCCAAGGCTGCGAGCTTCGTTTCTGGTTCTGTGAGCAATCCAGCCAGAAATCCCTGAGCGAGGTCTTCCGCGTCATGGGGCGAGAGCCGGTTCGCGCGCAGTGATTCGCCGGAGGCTCCCAACGATACCCGGTCCTTGTCCTGGGCTTCCGGAAGTCATGAATCCGCTTCCCGCCCGATGAGTGATGGCTGGCCGCCATGACGCAGGATGGCGGGGCGTATCAAACGGAATTTCGGGAAGGCGGGAAAACCCGGCTGCTGGGTAAGGCGCTGAACTCGTTCATGGGGTGGCCTGGACTCCCGACAGCCGGCGCATCGCCGCCGCCGATGGCCTGGGACACGTGGTGATCTGGTCAGGGGAAACGGGCCAGGAACGGCTCCGGCTCCCCCGGCCTCCGGGTGTTCCGCGTCCGGCCGCCGGAGTAAACGTCGAAACGCCGGGCCAATCACGCTTCGCCCGGAATGGGCGGGCAGGCTTTTTCCTTGGGCGACCTCGGCGTCATTGGATCCAAAGGGACCGGTCTTTGTTGGCGGTTTTGCGATTTTAAGAAAATGGATTCAGGACCCGAGCACCAGTATTCCGAAAACCATCTTCGTCCCGAGTGACGAGGGTCAGGTCGTGAACCAGGGCCGTCGCCGCCAGAAAGGCGTCAATGATCGGCACCGGCTGGCGCAAGCCGAGGCGTCCCCACCGGTCGGCGACGCGTTCATCCACGTGCAGAACACGGTCCGAGAACTCCGCTGGGATCCCTTCAAGCCATTTCTCCAGCGCCCGCGCCTGCTTCGGGTCGCGCAGGCGGATTCGCTCGACTCCCCGTCGAATCTCGCCGAGCACCAGGACGCTCACGAACATTGCTTCGGCTGGGGTGCCCTCGACCCATTGACGCACTTGCGCATCACAACGCTCCTCCTTGCGGAGTTCGCTCAGGAGGTTCGTGTCTAAAAGGAAACCCTTCACAGCTCGACGGGCCGTTCGATCTGTGGACCTCGATCGAAGTCCTCGTCATCACCCACGTTGGGCATGGCGAGCAGGTACTCCTTGAAGGAAGGTCGTTTCCGCGAAGGCCCAAGCAACGCTTCCCGCAGGATGCAGCGATGCTCCTCCTCCATCGAAACCCCGTGTCGGCCGGCGCGCTCTTTCAGCTTGCGAACGACCCTTTCCTCGATGTGTCGGACCAGTAGTTGCGGCATGGTTCCTCGTCCTTGTCTGTTGCTAGCAATGATAGCAGGACTGAAAGCCGCCCAGGAAGCGGGAAATCTTGCAGTGATTCTCATTCTGGATTCGGCGTTCCGCCCCACGATGCCAAGGTGAGGAATTGCTGTCGGGTTCGCCAAACTACGGGCAACGGACATCATGGATCCAAAGGGACCGGTCTTTCGTTTCTCCCGGTTGACAACCGCTCCGCTCCTCCTCCCCCCGTTCTTTTCCACCGACGCTTTGTAACCTTCGCCGCGCGATGGGCTAGAACCGGCGGAACAGGAAACCTCATGAAACAAACACTGCATTGGCCCATGAACCCCCTTCTCGCCGTTCTCCTTGCCCCGCCGGGGGCTGCTCGATGCGGCGTTGACGGGCATCGGGAGTGTCTTGCGCCGGATCGGTCGCGCTCATGCCGCGGCAAATCACCCCGCTGGCAGCGAGGGGACAAGGCGTCATGGGAGGACCCCGGCCAGGAAATGCCGCGCGGGTCGAAATCAGCCTCACGCAAAGGACGCAGAGGATGGAGTGAGGGGACAACCGAGGCCTGCGCCTGCCTTTGAATCCCTCAGCGACTTCGTTTTCCCAAGGAGCAGGACCCCCTTCCTCTGCGTCCTTTGCGCCCTTGGCGTGAGGCTCCTCCGGAACCCCGCGGAGGACGAGGGCAAGCGCCGAGCCGTTTCTTCGTTGCGCAGGCGCCGCGCGCGCCGCCATCGTTTTCGCAGCGTGAAAAAGCAACTCTCCGTCAGCCCACCTTCCGGGCAGCCCATTTCACCGCTTCGCGCGCAGTGGCATGCCGTGCTGCTGGGAACCGCAGGCCTCCTGCTGATGTGGAACGCGGAATTCGTCCGCGCTGCCGAGGACGTCCTCACACCGCATCGCGTGGCGAACCTCCGGTCGGTGGCCGGCGCCGTGATGTCGCCGGACGGCCGTCGCGTCGCCTATACGCTCAGCGTTCCCCGCAAGCCGGCCGTGGACGACGATGGAGAGCCCTGGACGGAGCTTTGGGTCGCGGATGCGCAGGAAGGCGCCGGGCGGCCTTTTGTCACCGGAAAGGGGAATATCAGCGCCGTCCGCTGGACCGCCGATGGACGCCAGATCGCCTTCCTCGCCAAGCGGGATGGAGACCGTTTCAAATCGCTTTACCTCATTCCAGCGGACGGGGGCGAGGCGCGCAAGGCGGCGGAACTGTCCGCAGACATTGCAGCCTACGCCCTGGCGCCGGACGGCCGGCGGGCGGCCCTCGTCGCCAGCGAGGCCGAACCGGAGGCGAAGAAGAAGCTTCAGGATCAGGGGTTCAAGCAGGAGATCTATGAGGAAGACTGGCGTCCGGCCAAGATCTGGCCGGTGGTCCTCTTCGAGAAGATCACCAACGCCACGCCACTCGCGCTCGAAGGGAACGTTCACCAGGTGCATTGGAGTCCGGTGGAGGACCGGTTGCTGGTGACGATGACGCCCACGCCGTCCGTGGACGATTCGTTCATGCGCCAGCGCGTCCGCGTAGTGGACGCGCAGAGCGGCGAGATCCTCGCGCGCATTGAGAACCCCGGCAAACTCGGCAGCGTGGCGTGGAGTCCGGACGGACGGCGGATCGGATTGATTGCCGCCGCGGATGTTCACGATCCCGACCCGGGCCGGCTCATGGTGGCCGACGCCGCGGGCGGCCCGCTGCGCGATCTGCTGCCTGAGTTTGAAGGAAGTGTCAGCCAATTCGAATGGGCGGACAACGAGACCATCCGCTATCTGGCCGGCGTCGGCGTGCGGACCATCCTGGCCGACGTGAATGCGGTCTCGGGCGCCCGCGATCCTCAACCGCTCCTCGGTCCCGCCGGCCCGATCTTCACGGGGCTTTCCCTTTCCACCAACGGCCTGCAAGGCGCGCTCGTCGCGAGCACCCCGACCCATCCGGCGGAGTTGTGGACGTGGGCCCGTGGCGAGACAGAGGCCCGGCGGCGGACCGACAGCAATCCGGGCTTGGAGAAGATCCGTTTCGCCCGCCAGGAAGTCATCCGTCACCGGGCGCGCGACGGGCTCGAACTCGAAGGCATCCTCATCCGTCCGCTCGACGAAGTCCCGGGACAGCGTTACCCGCTCATTTTGGCGGTGCATGGCGGTCCCGAGTCGCATGTGAGCGATGGCTGGCTCACCAGCTACAGCCTGCCGGGCCAGATGGCGGCAGCGCGGGGCATGGCGGTGTTTTATCCCAATTATCGCGGCAGCACCGGACGCGGTGTCGCCTTCTCCAAGCTGGGTCAGGGCGACGCGGCCGGAAAGGAGTTCGATGACCTGGTGAATGCCGTGGACCACCTCGTCGCCCTCGGGTTGGTGGACCCGGCGAAAGTCGGGGTGACCGGCGGCTCTTATGGCGGCTATGCCACGGCGTGGTGTTCGACGCGGTTTTCGGACCGCTTTGCCGCCGGAGTGATGTTTGTCGGCATCAGCGACAAGGTCTCCAAAGTGGGCACCACGGACATTCCGGACGAGGAATACTACGTCCATGCCCTGAAGCGTCCGTGGGAGGATTGGCAATTCCTCCTGGAGCGCAGTCCGATCTACCATGCCGGCCAGGGGCGAACCCCGCTGCTGATTCTTCATGGCAAGGACGACCCGCGCGTCCACGTGGGTCAATCGCGCGAACTCTATCGCCATCTCAAGCTCCACAACCAGACGCCCGTGCGGCTGGTCCTCTATCCCGGCGAAGGGCATGGCAACCGCAAGGCCGCCGCCCGGCTCGACTACAACCTGCGTCTGCTCCAGTGGATGGAGCACTATCTCCAGGGTCCCGGCGGCGCGATGCCGCCGACGGACGTGGACTACTCCGATCCCGACGCGCCGAAGGAGGCGGAAACGAAGAAGGAGAATTAGCCGGGCTACAGTGATCCCCCCCCTTCATGAAGGCCATGGAGTTGCTGCGAGGAACAATGGGGCCGTGGTTTTTGGGTCTCTGATCTGCTGCGCGGGACGGCGAGCTGCCGTTGTGGCGACGCCACACGCGGACGCCTCCGCAGAGCGTCGCCCCACCAAGAGTCTGAGATGTGCCCCGCGCCTACTTGGAGGAATTCCCCAATCCGTCGCAAACTTTGGGGATGCCCGGCGCATTGCCGGAGACCGGGCAAATGGCCTATGCCGGCGGGTGCATGACCTCACGGGAAGCCTTGATCGCGTTGAATCTGGTGGAGCACGTCGGACCGGTCCGGCTGCGGCAATTGATGGCCCGGCTCGGACCCGACCCCGCGACCATTCTTCGGGCACGGCGGGAGGATCTGCTCGCGGTGCCCGGGATCGGTGAAGACACCGCCGAGGCCATCGCCTCCTGGGAGCGCACGGTGGACCTGGGCGCCGAACTGCGCCGGATCGAGGACTCGGGCACGCGGATCGTGACCGCAGAGGATGACGAATACCCGCCCTTGCTGCGGGAGATCTACGATCCGCCCATGGTGCTGTACGTGAAGGGATCGCTGCTCTCGAAGGACCGGAACGGCATCGCGCTGGTCGGATCCCGCCTCACCACCTCCTACGGCCAGGAAGTCGCCCGCAAGCTGGCCTACCAACTGGCCTTCACCGGGGTCACGGTGGTGAGCGGGGGCGCGAGGGGCATTGATACGGCGGCGCACCAGGGGGCGCTGTCCGCTCAGGGGCGCACCATCGCGGTGCTCGGCACCGGGATCAACCTCGTGTTCCCGCCGGAAAACGCCGCCCTGTATGAACGCATTGCCGCCCATGGCGCCGTGATCACGCAGTTCCCCTTCAATCGCCCGGCCGACAAGCAGAGCTTTCCGATCCGCAACCGCATCGTCGCCGGCATGACCCAGGGCACGGTGGTAGTGGAGGCCAACCTCTCCAGCGGCGCACTGATCACCGCCCATTTCGCGACCGAATACGGACGACAGGTTTTTGCCGTGCCGGGACGCATTGATTCCCCGCGGTCCAAGGGCTGCCACGAACTCATCAAGCAGGGCGCCAAGCTTTGCGAGGGCGCGGAGGACATCCTCAGCGAGTTCGAGTACCTGTTCCCGCCGTCGAACAGGCCGCCCTCCGCCGCCTCGTCGGGAACCCTGCCGAGCCTCGAACTCTCGGAAACCGAGACCCACGTTCTCGACGCGCTCGAACCGGGTGCGGAACGCAGCCCCGACGAGGTGATCCGGGCGACCGGACTCGCCGCCAGCGTCGTTTCGGTGGCGCTGCTCAGCCTCGAGCTGAAGCGTCTGGTCCGGCAGCTTCCCGGGCGCATTTACTGCCGTCTCTCCTAGCCGGGTCCGCACCCCGCGGTAAGCGAGTGGCGGATCCCTTCACCATTCTGACTTCACGGTTTCTTGTTTCCTCCGCCTCCGGCAGAACGTCCCGCAACCCAGTGGGGAGTGATGCGGAGATCCAGACGGGGCGCGAAGGTGCGGATTTCCCCAAGTCCCGCCGCGCGCAATTCGGCGCGGAGAGCCGGACCGCTCATACCGATCTCGTGGGTGTTGGTCAGCCGGGACACCCGGTAGCTGACAAAGGTGTGGAGGCGGTTGGGCTCGTTGGCGAGCAATACCCAGCCCCCGGGCTTCAGGCAGCGGGCCGCGGCGTGAATCGCCGCCTGCCAGTCGTAGGCATGATGCAAGGCCTCAAAGACAAACACGCCATCGAAACGCGGGAGGTCGGCCACGGCGCTGTCCACAGACTCCATCGGCGACTGGCGAAACTTCAGGCGGTCCGCCGGCAGGCCGCGGGCCGCCAATGCCCGGACGCGGCCTTCCCCGATCAGGATGTCGTCGGGCGCGATGGTCGTGCCCACGAGGGTGTATCCTCCCAACGCCAGGAACTCGGTCATCCACCCGGCCCCGCATCCCAATTCCAGAAGGCGCGCCCCGGGTTTGAGGTCCAACGCCTGAAGCACCTCCCACAACCGTGCGAAGGACCGCGAGTACTCGGAGAACCATCGCGGGGTCCAGAAGGGTTTCACCACATGGCCGGCAATGGATTCCTCCCGGGTGTAGCTGTTCATTGAGGAATGGAATTCCATCTCGGCCCGGTAGGCGGCCTGCTGGTCTTCAAACCGAGGCGGGAACCGTCCGTCGGCATAGTCCCGCAGGATCAGCCAGGATCCCGCGGCGAGCTTGCCCATCCGGGACAGCGGGAGGTCATACTGGGCAAAGTTCCGTTCGATCAGCCGCCGTGCAGGGGCGCACCAGGGCCCCGACGCCACCCAACCCGCCATCCGGCGCCACAGGGAGGATGGGCCGGGGGCCGGTGCTGAATCCATGGTCGGTTCACCCTATGGACGGGCAATTCCCGAGGCAAGCGAAGGGGAGTGAAACCAGGGAAGCACGAAGCCGCCCGGGGGAACCAAGTTCGAAGTCCGGCCTTCAAGCGATTGCAGGTTGGGCAAACAAGGTACCAGGTCCTTAGTTTTCCCCGTTTCTGATGGACGCCCTGAAGTATCTGAAGGCCCAGTCCCCGCCCCAGGAACCCCGGGCGGTCGTCCCGGCGTAATTCGCGACGGGGTCGTGATGGGGGATGGCCGAACGGACGTGTCCGTGGTGGTGCAGAGCGGGGTGATGGCCAGTGCCACGCGCTACGATCACACCGTGGCATTCGTCGCGCCGCCGAGGCCACCCGCCCTGTCGTGGCGGCAGACCGACGACAAGCTGCTCCCCTCGGGGTCCGCGTTGTCGTAGGGCTACCTCCTCGAAGGCGCATCCACGCTCAACGGAGGGATCGCTTGCCGGATCGCGCGGAAGAAGGCCGCTTCTTCGAAGGTGGAGAAGGGACCGAGCCAGGCGGTGCCCGATTGTTCAAAGTTCTGCGTCCGAATCGGCGACCATGTGGCCAAGTCGGTGGAAACTTCGATGATGACCTGCTCCCCGGCCATCGCCGTCACGGGGAAACTGATGGAGGATCCGAACCAAAGGCGGGTCCGGACCGGGCGGCCGATGGTTCCCGGAGATGGGTGGGGCACGAATTCCAGGCGGGCTTCGGTGACCACGTTCGTGCCGTGCAACATGGAGCCCGCAATCTGGACCGGCTCACCACCGCGCACCGGAAAGGCCACACCGGGATCCTGGGAGGATTCGAACCCCACAACGACCGGTGGCAGTGGGGTCAGGGTCTCCAGCGTTGCTCCTGCAAACGCGCGCCACTCCGGAACGAAAATGAAATCCCCACTGTGTTGCACTTCGCCCCGGAGAATGAGCGTGCCGTCCCCCGGCGGATTCCACGTCCACCAGAGTGACGGGACAACGGAGCGGCCGTCCACCAGCGGTTCACCCGGTTCAGTGGAGGAGGGGCCGACGGGCAGTGGGAAGACTCCGTCCGCCACCGGCAATTCCGTGCGGGACGCGAAATCATCACCAGGCAACTGGGGCAGCAGTGCGAATTGAAATTCCCAGTGCCCCCCGAGGCCCGGGTTGGGCGTTAGCTGGAAGGAAAGTGGCGAGCCCGCGCGCGCGGCCAACCGCAGGGGCAGGGAGGCAGAACTGTTCACGCGCCTCAGGGCCGACATCTCGGTTCCTTCAAATACCGCCACGGATGCCGCACCGCCGTGGACACCCCTGCCATAGGCCACGACCACTCCGTCGAAGGCCGGAGTCCAGGTCCACCACACGCTATGGGTCGGGGCAGCCCCTTGACCCGGCGGTTCACCCGGTTCGCTGCCGGCACCGGCGGCCGAGACGACCGGGCTCGTCCAGGGGAACTCCGTGATGCGGATGGCATCCGCCAGATGGTCGTTGCGAGGTGGCAACCGTACCGTCACTGGCGGCAAGGGTAAGGTCCGCTGATATCCATTGGTCAAGGTAGCCCTCACGACCCAGAGGCCGGAAGGCAGGTCGGACCAGGACGCCACGTCGCCCGCAAGTTGCGGAACGGAGGGAGTCGGTCCTTCCGGAAGCGGGATGGAATCGCTGAGCACCGGTGACAACTGCCAATGGACGCCAATGATCGCGGTCTCATCCGGGTCCGCGGCCGGAGCCAGCTCGGCGGTGAGGTTGCTGGCCCCGCTGGGGAAAACCGCCCCGTCCGCCGGCTGTGCCAGGCACCGGCTGGTGAAGTCCGCCGCCAGCTCGATCTCGTCGCCCTGCGGGTAAGGACCCGTGAGCAGCGAAATCAAATAGGTCGTTCCCGACGTCACCGGGAAGGTTGCAGGCACGAAATAGAATGCATTGGCCCCGGCGGGATTGCCGCCTGCGAAGTCCGTCTTGGTTCCCACCAACACTTTGGTCTCGAAGGAGGTCATCGGCCGGAGCACCAGGTATCCATCGGACGGCGCGCGCCACTGCAGCCAGACGCTGCGATTGAATCCGTTGGTCGCCCAAGGTTCCTCCGACATGACGCTGGTCCCGGCCATGCCAAGCCGGATCGGGTCCGGCCCGAGGCTGAGCTCGAGCGGATGCCCTGGATCGTCGTAACTGGGAACCCGCACGAACCGAAACCGCAACGTTAGAAAATCTTCTTCGCCCTCCTGCGCGTCCAAGGAAACCAGGTAGGTGCGGCCCGCTTCGGCGGCCAGGCGTGGGACGCTGGTTTCGTGGGAGAGTTCGACGGCGGTCAGGGGAGTCATGGGGTCGCCCAGATAGATCCGCGCCGGTCCTACTGCCCAATTGCCGGAGACGGGTGCGGTCCAGCGCCACCACGCCGACCGCACCGCGGCAGGTGTCTCGCCAGGTTCCGCCGTGGCGCCCGAAAATTCGGCCTCGCCATAGGCCGTCATGGTGTCCGTGAGATTCGTCAACACCAGCGCGTCTGCGAGGTCGTCATTCGCCGGACGGGGCAGGAGCCGGAAGCGGAATGCGATCGGGGCGTTGGTCGGTCTGTCGGGCAGGGCGTCGCCACGGATGGCGAGTTTTTCACCCGCGCGCGCGAAGAATTTTGGCCGTGGGTCTGAGCCCCAGGCACGGATGATCGTGGGGGTCACCGTTCGGTCGGTGACCGGTTCGAGTTGGTCGAGTTGATCGCCGCGGAAGACGGCCACCGACATGGCCTGATTGGCCACCGAATCCATCGCGTAGCGCCCCGTGGCGGGGACCGTCCACGACCACCAGACGGAACGTCCGGCGCCGGAGAGAGTCGCCGGTTCGCCCGTCTCCTGGGTTGCCTGATCGTTCCGCGCAAAAAACAAGGGCTCCGTCGGGATCACCTCGCGCCGGCCGGCGAACGAATCGCCGGCCGCCGGATAGGCAACGAACTGGAGCCACAGGTTCGTGCCGAAGGCTGCGCAAGAAGGTGTAATCGGGATCAACGGCCCACCCGGAAAGGGCGGAGGTATGGGCGGGCGGAAGGTACACTCGTTGGAATCGAGCCGGAATTGGTAGGCGACCCCGGCCTCCACTGGGATCAGATCGTTGATCCAGGCGTCGGGATCGCTGTTCCCAACCACGATGATTTCCCCACCGGGTTGCGCGGGGGGATAGAATCTTTCCGTTCGCAGTTCCTGCAGCGCATCCAGGGCTTCGCCCCGGAAGACGCTGATGACACCCTGGCCGGAAAGACGCAGCAGCCCGTCTTCCGTCGGGGTCCAGGTCCACCACAGGCTGTGACCGGCGCTGTCCGCAGGGGCCGGTTCGCCCGGTTCAGCAGTGGCCTCGGTAACGTCGCCAGCCAGCGTGGCCTCGGCGCCGACGACCGGAAACCGGTTGGCGAATGGGTCATTGGCCGGTGGCGCGGCATGGACAGGACTCCACGCGATCCATCCGGAACAGAAAAGCCCCGCCACCCTCCTGAGCGGACGAAACCTGTCGCATGATGGAAATCCCATGAGGTGCCCGTTGGTGTGGAACGATGTCGCACTCCAAAGCGCAGGGCCAGCGGTCTTTGGCCCAAGCCATGGAGGGGCCGGTGGCTGGTGGTGCGTAGTGGAGCAACTTTTTAGGGCCTGGGAGGATCTGCTTACTTCATCCTTTTCGCCTGGACGTAAGACGCGGTGGCCAACATTGACTGCGACGCGAGTCGTGATGGATGTTCGGGTCATGCCTCCCGGCCGCATCCTCACCAGCGTCGCCCTTGCTGCCAGCCTGACCGCCTTCGCTGCTCCGCCGAAGCTTCCCGGTATCGGTGCCGCGATGGAGGAAATGATCGCCAGGAACGAGATCGCAGGCGCGGTCACCGTCGTCGTGGGCAAGGACAAGCTGCTCCATGTCGAAGGCACCGGCTTTGCCGACGTCGCGACGAAGAAGCCGATGGCACCTGACACGCTGTTCTGGATTGCCTCGATGACCAAGCCCGTCACCGGCGTCGCGGTCCTGATGCTGCAGGACGAGGGAAAGCTGAACGTCGCCGATCCCGTCGCGAAGTATCTTCCGGAGTTCGCAAACTTAAAGACACCTTCCGGCAAGCCCGCCAACCTGACCATCGCCCAAATTCTCACGCACACCTCCGGCCTGGGCGAAGCCGGCGGTCCCGCCGAAAAGGAAGCCCGCACGCTCGCCGATCTCGTGCCGCTCTGGATGGCCGCGCCGATGCAGTTCGAGCCGGACGAAAAGTGGCGTTACTGCCAAAGCGGCATCAACGCCGCCTCGCGGATCGTCGAAGTCGTCAGCGGGATGAGCTTCGACGCCTTCCTCGAAAAGCGACTCTTCCAACCGCTAGGCATGAAGCAGACCACCTTCTATCTCGGCGATGCGGAGCGGGCGAACCTCGTCACCGCTTACGCGAAGAACAAGGACAACGGCCTGCTGGAAGCCGTCCCGCCGCGGTCGGACTTCGGCCCGCGCACCCGTCCGCCGCTGGGCAACGGGGGCCTCTACTCCACGGCGACCGACTACGCGCGCTTCTGCCAGATGCTGCTCAACGGCGGCGAGCTGGACGGGCGCCGCTACCTCAGCGCCGATGCGCTCAAGTTTCTCTCCACGCCGCAGACACCGGAGGGCATGCCGGTGGGCTTCTTCCAGAGCGACACCTTCGGCCAGCACGGGCTGGACTACGGGTGGGGCATTGGCACCTGCGTGCTCCGGACACCCCACGGCGGCGTGCCCGCGATGCTTTCGCCCGGCACGTTCGGCCACGGCGGCGCGTGGGGCACTCAGGCATGGATCGACCCGGTGAAGGGTGTCGCGTATGTGCTGATGGTGCAGCGCTCGAACTTCCCCAACAGCGATGCGAGCGAAGTGCGTCGCGTCTTCCAGCAAACGGCGGCGGAGGCGCTCGCGAAGCGATAGCACCAACGCGCAATGGGAGGGCGGCGAAGGACAGATCGGCCTGTTGAATTCCATGTACGATTCCGAAGGCTGGCCGGTCCCTGGCAGCACTGCGGTGATCGAGCCCCAGTCCCTTTGGCGGATGCGAATCCTCGAGACGAGATACGTTGACATGAGAAAGCTCCGCTATTGCCCGGTGCCATCGGGGCGGTCGGCGGGCAAGATCAAGGCTGATAGTTGCTCGGATGGCTGGGTAACCCACCCTTGGCTCATCGATACGAGGAGCAATTACCAAGGCAGCTACGCCATCAACTCCTACCTGAATTTGGACGGTCCCAATAGCGATCCGAAGAACACATTCCGCAGCGAAATCGCCAGTCATACCCCTATCACGACGCCAGTTTTGCGGATGCCTGGCCCGAGCCGACGGATCTGCCGGCCAAGAATCTGTTCGACGGCGACAAATACATCGTGCCGGGCTTGTCCCGCTTTGCGATACCGCGCCACCACGCGGCGCTGTCCGCCGCATCGAAGAATTTCAACCCAAAGAACACTCTTCCAGGCGCCATGAGCCTTGTCTTTGCCGACAACCACGTTGAAGCCGTCTGAGGCTAAAGGGATCAGCCCGTGCGTTGCGAAGTACGCGTTGGGATCGCGTCGAGGGTCCAGCCCTCGGCCCGCCCCTTCCGTTCGGCCCGACCTCTCAGGATGCTGCGCAATCGCCCGCGCAGCCACTGATCCAATCGTTCGTACACGTTCTTCACCCCGCCTTGGAAGTACCGGGCCCAGCCGCGTATTCGGCGGTTCACCCGCCCGATGATCGTTTCCAGACTCTGTCCACTGTTTCGCGGTGTTTCTTCCCGCAACACTTCTTTGAAGTGCGCTAGGCTCTTCTCCCGTGGCCATTTCAGGCCCCGTTCAAAGTGCCATCCCAGAAAGTCAAACCCTCCGGGTGCGGTGGCGTCCACGATCCGGGTCGTGTGTTGGCCGGGACGCCCCTGCTCCGGCCGCGGCGCGCCACCGCGATCCGCCGCAGGAAGCAAGTGCATTCCGCGACGTTGAAGTGATGGAGGAAGTTGGGACCTGGACGAGATCGTAGCCTGCCCGAGGTCCGCCGTGATGGCGTTGCCGACGATCTTGCTGAAGCGATCCGCGACGCCGGCCGCCCGGGCGTTTTCCTCCGCGAGCCGCGATCAGCCGGCAGCACCACCAGGGCCCCGTCCCCTCCGCTCCGCGGCCGGCACCATCATCGGCCCCATCGTCCTCGCGAACTCCACCCACACGGGTGATCCAGAGCGGCCGTGCCGTGTTCCCAAGTGTGGACCCTTCCGCTGCGAATCGTGGCGACGAGGTTTTCAAACGCCCCAGTGAGGCGGGATCCCGAAGGACCCGGACCGAACGGCCGACGTACACCGGCGGCTTGCGGTTCAGAAAGAGGGCCGAATCCTGCGTCAAAACGTAGTTCCCGTCCTGCTGCTTGGTCAGGAAACCCAGGATGACGAGATAATCCGCCAGGATGCGGACACCTCGCTCCGGACAGCGGCAGCGCTCGGCGAGCTGCGCCGATGTCGCCGGTCCATCGGCCAGGAAACTGAAGACATCCAGCTCGATCCCCGCCTTCAGCGCCGCCGTGCGGTGGTAGGCGTTGATCGTTTCGAAGAACAACTGCGGCGACGGGCCGCCGGATACAGGAGGTTGCACGCGGACCTCCTGCGAAAGCGCCCCGGACGCACACAATAGACGGCCTCGTTCCGGACCGCTGCTGGGCGCATTCGAAGTCCAAAATCCTCGGTCTGGTGTCGCCACGGATTGATCGTAGTGCCCGCCACCTTATCCTCCGCTCCGTGGACTTGGCCGACTTCATACAAATGGCCCGTCAGGATCCCGGCTTGCGGTTCTTGATCATCGGAGGCTATGCCGTGGCCGCCCATGGACATACGCGCGCGACGTTCGATGTGGACTTCCTGGCGCGCCGTTCGGACCGGCCAGAGTGGCTCCACAGATCCCGGAATGCCGACCTGCAACTCCTGGGGGAAAGCAATGCCTTTGCCCAGTTCACTCAACCGACCGGCGGCGACGGGCTCGACTTGATGTTCGTGGAAGATCCGACGTTTGAGGGGCTGTGGCTGGAGTCGGTGGAGCGAGAGTTTGGTTCCCTACGCGCCCGCGTGCCATCCCTGAACCATCTGCTGGCCCTGAAATTGCATGTCTTGAAGCAAGGGCTCGCGCATCGGACCTCGAGGGATGCCGAGGACATCGAAATGCTGGCGCGCCGGAATCGGCTGGACCTCAGCGCCCCTTCGTATCAAAACCTGTTTCTGAAGCATGGAACCCCGGAAATCTACGACACCCTCCTGCGCATCCTCCGCAAACCATGACGATGCGACGGCGGCTCCGGATTTGGTATTTCCGGAGGGCGACCCCTTCCGGTCCTTGCCCCCGCAACTCTCCCTTGCCGAGTTCATCGCCCGCAACCGCCAGCTCCGGGAATGGTTCCCGCAAGGCATTCCCACCCCCGAGGAACGCTTGCGGGCCAAGACCGACGCCGAATTCGTCCTCTGAAGTCTTGACGCCGGACCTCCGGCGCCCCAGGCATCAGACTGGAACAGAGGACCTGTCACTCTGTCCTCACTTGACCGCCTGCGACCACCGCGAGCTCCCAAGAATGGGCGCGGCACACCACCATTTCACGCGATGCCGTCCACTCCTATTATTCTCCGCCGACAGAATTAATGCCGTGGCTGTTGCTTTTAACGCCCCAGCAGACGGCGCCTACGATGTTTCCGGCTATGTGCGTGCCGCTACAGGCAGTGGCAACGGTGTGAAGTGGTATCTCGATCAAGGCATCCAGGAGCAAGCCCTCGCATCAGGCGTCTTAAGCCCAGGCCAAAATCAAAATTTTCAAAGCCGTGGACTCTCGCTCAAATCCGGCGAAAAGATCTACCTAATCATCGATTCCAATGGATCCGAGAATTCTGATTCCGTGGCAGTCGGCTTCTACGTCTCCCCGGCAGTCCTCTCTTTGGACCTCGCCTTTCGACCGGTCGTAACCGTCTTCGGTGTTCCGGGAAAGACCTACCGAGTGGACTATGCCGGCCCGCGGTGTCCTCGCGAGGGGAAGCGGACGGGGCGCCCAGGTCCGGGACGGAATCTCCCACCCAGTTCACCCGCTCGAGGAGGCTGCCGTCGGCGAAACCCAGTTGGGACATGGCCTGCATGTGATCCGCCTGGGCCCGGAGCTCGATGGATTGGGCACTCAAATACTGATTCTGCAATTGCAGGACGAAGAAGACGCTGCTCCGTCCGCCGGCGAGTTTGCGTTCCTCGGCCGCCAAGGCCGCGGCGCCCAGGTCCACTTCGCTTCGAGCCGCCACCGCCCGATCGGAGGCCGCCTGGGCGGTGTTCACAGCGTCCGCGATCTCCCGCAGGACCTGCTGCTCCTTCTGCAGGACCCATAGTTCGGCCTGATCCTTGAGCGCCCGGCTGGCCCGATAGGCCGCCCGCTCGGTCGCCCGGCTGAACGGGACCGAAAAGAGGATGCCCACCGTGTGACTGGGAACAGACCCGTCCGCCAACTGCTCGAACGCGTCGCCGGCCGAGGCATGCGGCGTCAACGGCGGAGGCAATTGGGCGGTGCTGGCACCCCGCCGATTGTAGCCGCCCAGCAGATTGAGGGAGGGGAACAACTGGTTCCGACGAAACCGGACATTGAGCTCGCTACGTTGCACCTCCACCCGGAGTTGCGACAGATCGGGGCGGTTCATCAGCCCCTGGCTCCAGCGAGCCTGCAAGTTCAGCACGCTGGGCACCGTTTCAAGCCGTTCCAGCGGTAGCAGGGTTCTCTGATCCTCCCGCAGATCATCGCTCATGAGGTGCCGGAGCGCGATTTCGGCAAGCACCACGGCATTGCTGGAGGTGACCAGGGCCGCATTTCCGGCAGCCAGATCCACCCGCGCCGGCAAGGTGTCGGATTCCGCCAGGGCGCCCTGCCCAACCTGCCGTTCCATCCCGGCAATCAGACGGCGCCGCGATTCCTGCAACTGTTGCTGCACCGACAGGTGTTCCCGGGCAAACAGCAGTTCATAGTAGGCCCATTGAACCCGGTTCATCAGGTCCAGAAGGGCAAACTGAACTCCCAACTCGGAAATCTGCAGCGCCTTGCGGTTGAGGCGAATGGTAAGGCGCGGTGCATCAATCCACAGATTCTTCAGCAGCGGTTGCTGCGCCACCACGCCCGCCAGGAGGCCGTAGGACTCGAAGTTCAGCAGGTTGCGTTCGCCCGAGCTGTGGGCATAGCTGCCGCTCAGGGCGTAGCTCATTCCCGACGGCACGAAGCCGGTCACGCCGGCGCGTACGGTCTGCGAATCGGCCGAATAGACGGCGTCCCGGCTGAAGTCCACCGGATCAAATCCGCCGCTGTCAGAGGCGCTTTCCCAACGCGAGTCCGTTGCCAGGAGGGGATCATAATAGCCCTTGGACGCAGCCAGGTTGTCCGCGGCGATGCGCGGATTGAGACGCTCGATCTGGAGTCCGAGGTTATGTTGGATCGCCTCCCGGAGACATTGTCCCAGGGTGATGGGACGCGGGCGCGCCGGCTCCCGGGCCTCGAGCCGGCCGGGAAGTCCGAAACTGACCGCGAGGAGAATCCACGGAGTCAGCCCAATCGCTTTCATTGAGAGGACGGCACCGTCAGGCGGAGGAATCCTCCGTCCCCTTCCGGAAGCGTGAGCGGCGCCGTGCGGGATCCGGCGGCGCCCGGGGGCAGGTTGGTCAGCGAATTCCACGACCCCGGCGCGTTCAGGGGACTGAAGTCCACCGAGTATGTCCGATCGGCGCCGGAGTGAAAGGTCATCTCCCAGCCACCGGCCAAAGGCACCAGCGCATCAATGTGAAGCCGGCTCAACCGGTCCTGCGGATCGGTGCCGGCCCAGTATTCGTCGCGGTTGCTCCACTCATCGTCGTCATCGTCGTCAACGGCGTCTTCGGGATCCTCCGGATCCAGGCCGTGGGTCCGTTCCCAGTCGTCGGGAATACCATCGCCGTCGGTGTCAGACGGCGCCGCTGCATTCGCTCGGCCCGGGGTCGGGGAGGCAGCGAACCAATTCAGGGGCTCGTTGCCATAGGCGGCCGCGTCCTTGCGCTGCAAGGAACCGCCAGGCGAAGACGCTGGCCAAGGCGCTCCGGCGGCGTAGTCAATGCGTTCCAGCAGTTCATAAGGGACAAAGCCGGCGTCCGGGCTGTCCGGGCCTTCGGGAATGTCGGGATGCTGCAGCTCGATCGTCTCCCCGGTATCGGACAAACGCCCCGTGAAAGGGCCCAGGATGGGCACGTCGGCCGGAACCGCGAAGCGAGTCCGAAACTCGGCCAGCGGACCACCCTGGGACGGATCAAAGGCCACCAGCAGCAGGAACCCCCGGGACGGGACGGACACATTCAGCGGGAAGTCGAAGGTGATCCCGTTGCGGAACCGCCAGGCGTTGGTCGGCGACTCGGAATCGAAGAGCAGGATTGTCCCCGAAGTCGGATTATATAATTCGATGAATTCGTCTTCGGCGCGGGAGTCCGCCGGATGATAGTGAATTTCGTTCACCACCACCGGGCCGATGCGGGCCGGCGCATTTGAACGTCCGGTTCCCTGGCGGAAGTGAGGCAGCGACGTCGGCTGATCCACTCCAAAGGTTCGCTCTTGGAGCGGCACAAAGTCCACCCCCGCGCTGGTGATCACCCGGCCGATCGAAGTCCCGTTCTTGAGAGCGCCGAAGCGGACCGTGGTCTGCGGACCGGTCAGCTCGCCGTCCGGTCCTCCGGCGGACAACACGACGCGATCGCCCTGATAGGAGTTGAGGGAGAATCCGTTGGCACCACGCCCGAACTGAATGTCATAGAAGACGGCAAATCCGCCCGGTGGAATGACGGTCTCGGCGGGCAGGCGATACTTCCTGGGCTCCGAGATCGAGTCGCTCAACCACCAGTGGCTGATATCCGCAGGCTCTGCGGTGGGATTATGCAGCTCGATGGCGTCCTCCAGGGGAGGATCGGTATGGCTGAGGACCTCGTTGATGACCACGCGGATGTCATTGTGCTGGTTGGGAGCGCCCGGGCTCGGGGTGGTTCCCGAAAAGAACGACAGGGTATCCCCGCCGTCCGGCACGCGTCCCTGGCTGGTCTGGTCCAGTTGGGATCCAAAGGTGATCCGGTCAATCACCGTGGTCCGGTCCGAGCCATAAAGGGTCAGTGTTTCTCCCCCGGCGCTGAGCTTGAAATCCAGATGATTTGCGTCCGGACCCGCCAGGTCCGAGGCAAAGAGCTGGACAAATCCGAGGGCCCCCAGGAACGACAAGGACGGTATGGGACGATTGGCAGGAGGGATGCCGGCCTGATCGGTCAGAACCCAGCCGCCCAGGGCGACGGGAAGCTCGTCGGCATTGTAAAGCTCCAGCCAATCCTCGCCGGTGGCGGGCCGCGCCATCCATTCATTGATCAGCACCAACGGAGTGTCCGACAGCGGTTGCTCCTCGTTGGCGGCGAGCGGCGTCGGATGATTCAAAACCCAGGTTCCCGTGCCGTCGGGGAATCGTCCCAGGGATAAATCCTCAGCTTGAAGGCCGAACACCACTTCATCCAGGGGCGATCCGCCTTGAACGCCATAGAGCTGAACGCGATCTCCGGCCGCGCCAAGTCCGAATCCGGCATACAATCCCGTGCCCGTGGCCTGGACGGCGCACCACACGATCAGCCGCCCGCCCGGCGGCAGGGTCAGATCGGGAAACACGAATTTGCGCGGCAGCAGAGGATCATCGGTCAAGCTCCAGCCACCGATAGGCTCCGGCTGGTTCGACAAGTTCAGGAGCTCGACGTAGTCGGGAAAGCCCGTTCCGTTGGCCACCGCGGCCGTGTTGTTGGCCATGACTTCATTCAGGACCACCGCGGCCCGCAGCGGCGCCAGCGCCGTCAAACCGGCCGAGGTCAGAGCCAACGTCAGGGCGGCCAAGCGCCATGCGCTCCGATACCTTAGATCAACAAGGGGGTTCATGTACTATGGAAAATAAGAAGAGTGCGGGTGAGTTAGGAGCCGATCGGAAGGGAAATAGGGGAGGGTCTGGGAGGCTCGTCATGGCGGAGTCGCCGCCGTTCCAGGCCAAGTCACTTGCCCGGGAATCAGGAGCGCGCGAAATCGTTTCCGCCGCGGATCCTTGAGTCGCTTGCATTCCACGCCGTCGCAGATCCGGGCACCGTCATCGCTGAGCACCAGCCATTGGTTTCCATCCTCATCCGGCCAGGCGGCAATGGCCTCCGGGTTCAGGTCCCCGAAGTCCACGGGCTCCAACCGCCGCGGTGGCCGCGCGTCCCCCGGCCAGATGTATAGCCGGGAGGATCCAGCGGAGTCGGACGGGCCCGCCAGGATCAGATAGCCGTCCTGCCAGCGTTCGAGGCTGCGAATTCCCAACCCCCCGAGATCCAACTGGCGGGGCTCGCCCAACCGCGCGGGACGTCCCGCAATGACCTCGGCGGGATTCATCAGCGGCACCACGAGCGCCTTTCCCTGGGGAATCGGATTGCGGAATCCGATGAGGAGTCCGCCCTCCGAGGTGGCCGCAAGCCCCTCGATGTTCAGCGATCCCGGATTCTTGGGGGCCCCCCGGGCGGCGTGAGCCAGCTGGAACCGCTGCAACTGGGGCGCTTCAGCCAGGTCGCGTAGCAGACCGGCATAGGGAATCCCCACGGGTTCCAGCAGGACTTGGTTCCCCTGCATCCGCACCTGGGTTGCGAAGAACCGCTGGCGCCGCGGCTGCTCCTTGCCCTTGGCGTTCCGGCCGTGGGAGGAGATCCAATAGATCCGGTCACCCAGGCGCGCCGCCCCCTCGATGTCGGTCTCCCCTGACGACTTTTTGAATCCGAGAAAGCGCGACACATCGTAGGTGGCGACCGGAAGTCCTCCGGTCCGGCGTGAATAGATCCGAAGAAAGTTGTCCTCGTCGTCCCCGACGACGAACAGATCGTCGGTCAGGGGCACCATCGCCGAAGCGTCACACATGCCCCAATACTGGGTGGCCGTCCGGACGGGATCGGCGAAGGAGGCGTCCATGGACGAGCGGCAGGCAAGGCTCAGCCCGAGCCAGAAGAGAAGCGTTCTCATGGCGGAGAGGGGGATCCAGGGAGATGGTCCGGAGACGGTCCCGAGGCCAGGCGGGGGTAGGCCGGTGGCGGTGCGGAATCTTCATACACCCGCAGGTCCACTACCTCGCCCGGACGCAGGTTGACGTCGGCAGGCAGGCGCACGACGAAGGGAAGGCCGGAATCCAGAAGCACGTTGGGACGCACGATGGCCAGCGAGTTGGTGATGACCACCACCCCGGCGCCCACCTCGGCGATTTCGGAGGCCAGGATCCGTCTGGGTCGTTCGCGAGTAATGATGTCCACCTTCAATCCGGGCGCCAAAGCGAAGAGGTAGGGCTGCCGCATATAGCCGACGATGCGGTCGGAGCGCTCCGGGCTGATGCGAAAAAGCGGTTCGCCGAGCACGACATGTTCCCCGCCCTGCCGGTAGATGTCCTGCACCATGCCAGCGCGGGGCGCATGAAGGGTGAAGGGCGCCAGATTGGTCAGGGCTGCGGACCGAAGTTGTTCGAGCCGTCCTAATCCCTGCTGGCGTTCGCCGTCCGAAGCGGAGTCGGGCACGCCCAGAGACTCGAGGGTGCCGAGCCGCTTCTGCATCAGGGCTACGATGCCGGCCTTCGAGGTCACCTCGGCGCGCAGGGCGTCGCGGGTGCTGCGGCTCAATTCGAACAGGTCTTCGGACAGCAGCTTCTCCTCACGCAGGGGGGCGTACCGCGCCACCTCCCGTTCTGCCCGCTCCAGATTCACCTTCGCGACCTCCAGTTCGGCCTGAAAACGCAGCAGTTCCGCGCGCAACCTCTCGAAATCCATCGCGTTGGCCTCGGCCAGGCTGGGTTCGGCGCGAAGACGCCCCAGCGCGAGTTCGGCCTGCCAGAGATCGAAGGAGATCCGGGAGTCCGCCGGCAGGAGCACGGCCAGAGGCTGACCGGCCTCCACGCGCGCGAAGGGCTCGACGAGCAGACGGTCGAGCACCGCATTTTGCGGCGCACTCACCAGGGAATGGGCAGCTTCGGCCAGGCCGGGAAAAGTTCCCGCCGTGGCGTCCCGCCATTGAAACACCACGGCCACCAGCACGACCAGGAACACCAGGTAAGGCACCACATGCTGCCGAAACTGGGACCAGCGGACGGACCAGGCGATCGGAATGCGGGGGTGTTTCTTCATGGTCTGCTCAACCCAACTTGGCTGGGCGACGCTCTGCGGAGCCCTGCGCGTGTGGAGTCGCCTTGATAACGGTCTGGGATGTTGGGGGGCGTTTGACTCCATCCCTCGTCCTTTTCGCTGGAGGGGCGAGCTTTGCGAGTCCCTGACTTTGCCGTCGCGGGGAACGAGGGAATCGCTGGGACATGAGGCGACCCGCGTCTCCCGAGAAAGTTGCTTGGGCAATGCGGGAGAAGACGGGGACTCGGATACCTCGTCTCTCCAAATCCCTCGTCCTTCCGGGTTCCACCGGGTAGGGTCGGTGATGGCGTTGAATCCACATGGCAGCGATCCTGCGGCGTCATGAACGCCGTTCCATCTCCCCGAAAGCGGCAATTGTGCCAGGGGTGCGGTCGGAGGATGGCGCGGCCGAAATCCAGCCATTTTGGATGGGGAACGATCCGGATGGAGTTCCATGACTGAAACAAATCAGACCGCCTCAGGCACAAATCAGATCACCGCTCCGGAGCCGAGGCGCGGGGTGCGATTGGCGGGCCTTCTGGGAATTCTGCTGCTGTGCTTCGGCGCCTTCCTCGGCATGGAGGTGGGATCCCTGCAGCATGTGGTCCGCCTCGAACGCACCCTCGCCGACGCGAGGCCCACGAGTTTTCTGGTGGGGATGCGCCTGCGCCAGGGTCTGGAGCAATTGACCGCGTCGCTGTTGCGCTTCGAATTATCCGGAGACGACGCGGAACGCAGCCGCTTCCAGGCGACGGCTCGCGATCTCTCCGAACGGCTGGCGCAGGCCCGCCATACACTGCTGACCCCAAGAGAACGGGAGGAGGCTCAAGCGGCGGGAGAAGCTCTCAATGCTCTTCTCGACAAGGCGGGCCCGATGCTGATGGCCGGAAGGCGGGGCATTCGACGCGACACCGCCGCCGAACTCCATCAGGAGATCCAGCGCCTGGCCGCCCCCTTGTCCCAACTTTCGGACCGCCTCGCCGCCGTCCAGGAGGAAGCCGCTGCGGATTTCTTCGCCGGCGCGCAACAATCCCTCCGCTCGCTGCGACACTGGCTGATCGGTTCCTGGATGCTGTTCGTCGTGCTCCTCGGCCTGGTGGCCTTCCTCGGCCATCGGGTCCTGGTGGCCCCGTTGCGGATGCAACTGACCGAATCCCATGCCCTGATGGAGCGCCAGGAGCGCCTGGCATCCCTGGGCGTGCTGACCGCCGGCGTGGCGCACGAAATCCGCAATCCGCTCGCCGCGATCAAGTTTCGGATCTACAGCGTCCGAAAGTCCCTGCCGCCCGCCGATCCGGCGAATGAAGACCTGGCCATCATGGACGGCGAGATTCAGCGGCTGGATCGCATCCTGAAGGATTTTCTCCAGTTTGCTCGGCCGTCCGAGCCGGATCGGCAACCGGTCGTCCTGTCCGTTCTTCTCCAAGAGGTGCGGAACCTGTTGCAGGACGAACTGCAACGCCGCGGACTCCGGCTGGAGGTCCTTCCGGGGGATTCCCTGACCCTCCAGGCCGACCGCCAGCAATTGCAGCAGGTACTGATCAATCTGATCCAGAATGCCGCCGAAGCGAGCGAGTCCGGCGGCGTCGTCACCCTCTCCGCCCGCGCCGGAGGAGCCCGGCGCACGCGGAACGCGGAGCCGGTGATCCTGGTGGAGGTGGCGGATTCCGGACGCGGGCTGGACCCCGAGGTTGGCCGACGGATTTTTGACCCGTTCTTTTCCACCAAGGAAGGGGGAACCGGCCTCGGCCTTCCGATGGCCGCGCGGATCGTCGAAATGCACGGTGGTCTGCTACAATACGCCAGCCAGGTCGGCCGCGGATCCACCTTCACGCTGGTGCTGCCCCAGAATCATCATCATGAGACCGGCCAGACTGCTGTTGATTGAGGACGATCCCGGAGCCGGAGCCGCTCTCCAAAAGGTGCTGCGCTCGGAAGGTTACACCGTGACCCTCGTATCCCGGGGCGACGAGGGCCTGGCACTGGCCGAGCAGGGTGCTTTCGATCTGGTGTTGACCGATCTGAAGCTCCCCGGACTCAGCGGACTGGAGTTACTGACGCGCCTGCGGGAGGCCCGGCCAAAGCTCCCGGTGATCTTGATGACCGCCTTTGGCTCCACGCACACGGCGATCGAGGCGACCAAGCTGGGCGCGTGCGAATACCTGCAGAAGCCCTGCGATGCGGAGGAACTGCTCGGATTGGTGGAGACGATCGTCGCGCGTTCGCGATTGCTGTCCGAACCCGTGGAATTGGGTCCATCGCCGGACCGCGGCGGATTTGCAATCGTGGGACGGAGCCGCGCCATGCAGGCCCTGTACAAGGAAATCGGACGCGTGGCGGGAGCGTCGGTCCCGGTGCTCATCCGGGGCGCCACGGGCACCGGCAAGGAACTCGTAGCCCGCGCGCTCTACCAGCATGGCGCCCGCGCCAACCGCCCGTTTGTGGCCATCAACTGTGCCGCCCTGCCCCCCACCCTGATTGAAAGCGAGCTGTTCGGACACGAACGGGGAGCCTTCACCGGGGCCGTTCAGCGGCGGGCGGGACACTTTGAGCAGGCCCGCGGCGGAACCCTGTTCCTCGACGAGATCGGGGAGCTGCCGCTGGACACCCAGGCGAAAATTCTCCGGGTACTCGAAGACCAATGCCTGCAGCGGGTCGGGGGGCACGAGGTGATTCCCGTGGACGTCCGGGTGCTGGCCGCCACGCATCGGAATCTGGAGGCGGCGATTCAGAACCGCGAGTTTCGGGAGGACCTTTATTTCCGCCTAAGCGTGGTCACCCTCCGGCTGCCGCCGCTGAATGAGCGGACCGAAGATATTCCGGACCTCGTGCGATACTTCATACGGCGCCACGCCACCGACTTGGGCGTTGCGGAACCGGCGATCCAGGCGGAGGCGATGGAATTCCTCCGCTCACAGCCGTGGCCCGGGAACGTGCGCGAACTCGAGAATGTGGTGCGGCAGGCCCTCCTGTTGGCGCGGCCGTTTCCGGTGGGTCTGGACGCCGTTCAACAGGTGGTGCAGCGGGCGCGTCCGCCGGTTGAAGCGCGGCATCAGACCCATGCCGCCTATGTGGCGAACCTCCTGGACCAAGTCCGCCGGGGGGAACTGACCGATGCCCGCCAGCAGATGCTGAAGGACCTGGAGCCGGAGCTGATTTCGCAGGCCATTCGCCTCGCGGCCGGCAACCAGGCGCAAGCCGCTCGCTGGCTGGGAATCACCCGCCTCAAGCTGCGGGAATCCCTGATCGAACTCGGCCTCCATCCGCGCCACCCCGGCGACTCCAACGCGACGGATGGGGCCTGATCCTTCCCCCCCTCCACGGGAGGCGGGCGTGCCGCCCGTTCCATTGGGATCTGCGATCCCCACGCTGAACTATCCCAGCGGGCGGGCGGCGCGGATTTCACGGATCCTCTCCGTGAAATCCGTATCTCTGCCGTTCCCGTCCTGATTCCGCATTGCTCGGGCAAACCGCCTGAACACAATCGGGCCATGGAAACCACGCCGCCGGACCAGTTCCGGGAATTGTTCCGCATGCAACGAGCGCTCAACGAGCGCATCGGAGTGTTCACCGACCGCATGGACGACTCCGCCCGCACCCAATGGATCCTGAACTACACCCGGGCCATGACCCAGGAACTGGCCGAGCTCACGGACAGCGTTCCGTGGAAGTGGTGGGCCAAGTACCAGAAATTCGACGAGCAGAACGCGCGGGTCGAGGTCGTGGACCTGCTCCATTTCCTGATCTCGCTGGCCCAGGTGCTGGGGATGAGCGCGGATGACGTGTTCCAGGCCTATGTGAAGAAAAACGAGGTGAACTTCCGGCGCCAGGAGACCGGCTATGCCGCGAAGGATCACGACGATTCGAAACACATTTGAGCCGGTGTCCCGCTCCGGGGGATCCGTTCAACGTCGGCCTCGATGAGATGAAGCCCGCCCGCATTCCCGTCGCCTCTCCGGGCCGCATCCGTCCCCCGCCGGCGTTGCGCGCGGAAATCGAGTCCGTGCTGCTGCCGGCGGACCGCATCCACCGCCGGGTGGCACAGCTCGGCCGGGTGCTGGCAAAGGACTACTCCGGCCGCGACCTGGTCATCGTGGCCCTGCTTCATGGGACGGTTCTATTTCTGGCGGACCTCGTCCGCCACCTCCCCATTCCCTTACGCCTCGATTTCCTGGGGGTTTCCAGCTACCGGGGAGGGACCCGCCCGGGACGCCTCGAAATCACCCGCGACCTGCGGCTCGACGTGGGCGGACGCGAGGTCCTGATCGTGGACGACATTCTCGACACCGGGCGCACTCTGGAGGCGGTAACCACCGCCGTTCGGAAATTTCGCCCAAAGCAGGTTCGAACTTGCGTCCTGCTCGACAAACCCTCCCGGCGGGAGCGTCCCATCGGGGCGGACTATGTGGGTTTCCGGATACCGGACGTTTTCGTGGTGGGCTATGGCATGGACCACGACGAACGGTTCCGAAATCTTCCGTTTGTCGGCGTGCGGCGCTTGGGAAATGAGGAATGATGAAGGGATCCGCAACTCGCGCAGGGGGGAAATAGGGTGTGGGGTCAGTGACCCATGACGACGGAACACGGACCCATATCAATGTCCCTCCCCTTGAATCGCCTCCAGCGCCTCCGCCGCCTCGCGTTGAAGAGTGGCATGCCGCGCGGAAAGCATCTGGCGCAGGGCCGGCACGGCATTGCTGGCCGGAGGGCCGATCT
>Ga0268299_1002118_pt1 | contig 26253 bp, 26 predicted proteins | sample NOBtaG_FD_193484 | JGI IMG/M metagenome (GOLD analysis project Ga0268299, IMG submission 193484) | Activated sludge microbial communities from bioreactor in Nijmegen, Gelderland, Netherland - NOB reactor | ecosystem: Engineered > Bioreactor > Aerobic > Activated sludge | place: Netherlands...
TAGAAGAAAACGAAGATTAACTAATTTTAAAACACTAAAACTGGCAGCACAATTTTGACATCAACTAGGGGTGGTCAATTTGCTCCGGATACAGGTGGTCAATTACACCGGATTTTGCAATAGAGTACGATATCGATCCAAAATCAGAATGGACTCTGTACATTAAAACTCTTTTCAGTCTACAGGTTATTAAAGGAAATCAAGAGCTTACTCCTCAGCTAAGTCTACTGTATCATCATTTTACACAAGGAGTTCCTCGAATGCTTAACATTCTTCACTGTGAAGCCCAAAAAATCGCTCTGCATTATAATCGCGAAGAAATAGAGCCCATTGATCTTTATACTGTGGCTGATTCAATATTTACAAGTACAGAATACGCCATCGAAGGAATCAGAAATTATAAGGTTGAAATTTTAAGCAAATATGCAGACTTGTTAGATATACAAAAGTTTGAACCACTTGAGGAAACCGGACAGAACGAATCAAGCCCAAAGAAAAGGAGCCAACCTAAGAACTCTACAGAAAGTCAGCAAAATTCTAATACTTCAGATGAATCAGTAACGCCATCTCCGCTTATTGAATTAACTAAAAACTGCAAATCAGCATCTGAAATTCGAACAATGTTTATCGAAAATAAAGTTATTAAATCGATTTCAGAATTAATTGAATCTTAATTGTGATTCTATCATTTCCACATCCGCTACCTGATGAACTATTCATAAGTGTTCTTGGCAGATATTATTATCTATATGTCATCAAAAACCTGGCAACATTCAATAAGCAGCTTTTCGGACATAGAGCATTTTCACAAAGTACAATTTTACCGTGTCGGCTCACTCATTTCGTTAATGCAACAAAGTCAATATTTCCGATAACTGTTGATGAAATAATTCAACGATTAACACAATTTCAGTTCTATAGAAATTTCGTTTCAGAACAGGTAGCATTCAATTTAAAACAAAAAATGGCTAACAATGGGTTGGCTAATTCATCGACATTTATTGGTCTGAACAGTTCAAAGTTGATTGGTTTAAAACAATTAATGTATTGCCCAGTTTGCTTATTAGACGATACGCACAATCACGATCAATCATATTTCCATCGAATTCACCAGCTTCTGATACCAGTTTGTAAAATGCATAATGTCAAATTATACAGTTATGTACCTGATGTTCTTAATACAAACCCACAACAACCTCCAATTTTAAATGATTGGGCTCGATTAAACTTGATACAGGTGGAAAATACAAACCAGCTGTTTAACAACTTATTGGATATGGCTGTGGAGCTATTAGAGGGGAAATGTCAATTAAACACAGATAAGACTTATTACCAGGAGCAACTATATCAACTTGGCTTTTACAGAGGCTCAGCATTAAATCACGAAAAGATAATTGAGTCCATAAACTCGATAATTAATCAAGTAGAGCTTGATGAATTATTAAAATTGACAAAAGAAAATAACTGCGTGAGAACCTTTTATTCAAGTGCTTTATATAGACCTAATAAAACAATTAATCCCTTGAAGCACTTATTTTTAAACTATCTCATCCAACAACTCACTCCTCAGAATTCAATTCACAAGGAAATCAAACACAAGGAATGCTGTTTGAATAAACTTTGTGATGCATTTCTAAAGCCTAACACGTTAACTCCTAATATTAAGTATGACTCAAAATTAAAACTGGAAGTAGAACATTTTGAATGCTACTGCGGAATGTCATTTAAAAAGTATTTGAAACAACAAAAAGATCAAACGTATGTAGTGAAACGGAAAATTATCAAGTACGGTGATATCTGGGAATCTTCACTATTGAACCTTTACAGAAACGAGCAAAGCTATTATTCAATAGGTAAGGCATTAGGGGTAACTCATAATGTGGCAAAACGAATGCTACAAAAAATGCTTCTGAAAGATAAAGCCGAAAATCTATCAAACAACTATAAAGCGCTATGGCGTAAAGCACTTGAAGAAAATAACTTTTCAATAAAAGAGGCTCGTGAGAAGAATTCAAAAGTTTATAAATGGCTCTTTAAAAATGAACGTCAGTGGCTACTTGCCGAAAATAGAAAGCACAAAAACATGAGCCCTAATGGACAATTAAGAATTAATTGGGGAGAACTAGACGATCAACTAAATAAACTAATTCAGAAAAACTATAGTCAATTAATTCAGTGCAATTATCCTAAGACAATCACAAGATCATTGTTATTTAGAAGCGTCAAATATTTTAGATCCATAACAAAAACTAAAGAAATAAATCGTCTTCCGATAACAGTGAAATTCGTTGAAAGTGTTGTAGAAGATAAAGTCAATTTTCAGCGGAGAAAATTAACTCATGCAGTTGAAAAAATCCGGTTAGATAACTCATCACTAAATAGATCAAGAATATTGACAACTGCCAAAATCAGAAAACTTGAAACTTCTCTCGAGCCAGAGTTATCCAGAATAATTAATGGGAATGCACAGTATGAATAGGACAGCATATATAAACCAACCGTATTTTGGAGAATCATACTTTAGTATATTCAATCGATACAAAGACCATCTTGGTTTAGATGGGTCAAGTGCATCACGTCATCTCCTTGGAAAGGTAATTAGAAAATTTAATCCAAATCAAGCCCTAAACGTTAAAGAATTTATCAATCGAATCTGCCCAAACTCATTTTTAAACAATGCTGATGCTATTATTGAGAACCATACTTTGATTCCCTTCTTGCGTCCTTTTATCTCACGTAAAGAACTAAAAAAAATTATTCGATTAATGAAGGAAACTTTTATTAATCCTTTTCTAAGCAAAAAACTTTCAACTACAATAAAGACATTAAGATATTGCCCGATATGCGTTAAAAGTGACAGAGATAAATATGGAGAAACATATTGGCATTTAATGCATTCGATCCCAAGCTGGCCAATGTGCCCAGAACATAATTGCTATCTATATGAACTAGAACAATATCAGGTATCAAAAACATTTATTTGGTACATAGCAGATAACCTGGTAAAAGATAACAAGCCAATCGTTTATGGTAATGAAATCGAGAGATACATTAATTCAGAACTCCAGAATATTTTTATTGGTAACAGCCAATTTGATAGAGCAGCCTTTTTAGGCAAACTAAAGGATGAAGGCTTTGTTGAAAATGATCGATTTACAAGCGGTTTTAGACATGAAATAACAAAGCTCTTATCTAATAGTAGTGTTCACGCTATGAAAGAAATTAGGTCATTCAATAAATCTGCGACTTATAAGAAACTTATGAAAGACTGGTCACCTACTATACCCGTTTATCTTTTAGCACTAAAATACTATCACAGTCAATTCCCATCCAAATTCAAACCAATTTCAGTTAAGGAATTGCATAACGAAAAAGATTGTCGATGCGGTGAGTCAAGATTGAACTTGTTGAAAAAATATAAAAAGGTCGCTGGAAGGAAGAAGGATGGACTAGAAATTTTCTGCCCATCTTGTGGATATAGGTATAATATCAATACAACGAACAATAAAATCATTGTTCTCGATTACGGACATCGAATAATAAATCAGATTAAGGAGGCCCGAAAAGCCGGAAAATTATATCGAGAAATAAGTGCAGATCTTTTGATCAATGTTGAAATGATTAGAAAGCTGTCTAAACTAAAAAACTACAAATCCTACCAGGAGAAATTTGAAAAACTATTATCCATCAAAAGAAACGAATACTTGACTACCAAGAAACGAACACCAAAATTGAAAATTCTCGAAAATTGGCTGTATAAAAATGATCCAGAATGGCTAGGGGAAAATAAATTAAATTTTAAGAGAAAAATTTACACAACAATTAAAGTAAGTGACAAGGCTATTCTCAAACAATTAAAAAAGCGATTCAATCAACTTTGCAAAGAAAATCCAAACTACCGAATCTCAAAAATTAAGCTACTCGGTGAGGAGTTTAAAAAAATGAATAGCGTTCGCTATCAACAATTACTTCCAAAAACCCACAAGTTTATCAATGGAAGTATAGAATCCTGGTTAAGTTTTAAAATCCGCCAAATTTCTCAATTCGTAGAGTCTGTTTTGAAATCAAACGGGTATTTAAAAGAAATTTCAGAGAGGTCTTTATATCATAGATTCATAGGAAATCGAAAATCCCTTATTATGTCCGATGTAGAAAAGTTAAAATCTTTTGTTAGGGGTTACCTAGAAAGCTACTCGACTACATTATTATCAAAGATTTGACATCAAGATCACCAAATCTTTTTATAATTTTAGACGGTTCAAGTTATGGGGTAAAGTAATGTTACGAGAAGAGAAGTGAGTTTTTGAGAATAATTGTTATTTCAACCTCTTAAAAACTTTATTCCGCTACTTAAAAACTTTATTCCGAGAATAAAAAGTTTATTCCGTTACCCCAGTAATTTTAGCCCACTTAACTATCGACTATGTACTACCATCGCCTGGGTCAAATTCCTCATAAACGCCACACACAATTCCGTCAGCCCGATGGCAGTTTATATAAAGAAGAACTGGTGAGTTCCGAGGGTTTCTCCAGTATTTACTCCAACTTGTACCACATCCATCCGCCTACACGCATCAAGGCGGTAAAAGATCCGGTGCCTTACGGGCCCAAAATCATACAGGATTATGCCCTGCGGCAAACTCATTTAAACACCTCAAAAGTTACCATCACAGGCGAAGACTTTCTTAGTGCCCGCAAAGTGTTGCTGAAAAATAATGACTGCTCCATTTCCATTTGTTCACCAAAAAAAAGGAAGATGGACTACTTCTATAAAAATGCCGAAGGTGATGAAGTGATTTATATCCACGATGGCAAGGGCGTACTCATATCACCTTTAGGCAAGCTGGAAGTAAGGCAAGGTGACTATGTAGTCATTCCGCGTACCGTTATATATAAATTTGAATTTGAAGAAGGTCCGTTGCGTCTGCTCATTGTTGAGGCAGCTTCACCAGTAGAAACCCCCAAGCGTTACCGTAACGAACTGGGCCAGTTGCTGGAACACGCCCCGTTTTGTGAACGCGATATACGACCACCGCACGACCTCATCACCGACACCAGTAAGGGTGAATTTCTCTTGCGAATAAAAAAACAAGGATACCTCCACGATTATATTTATGATTTTAGTCCGTTGGACTTGGTTGGATGGGATGGATTTTTGTGGCCGTATGCTTTTTCGATACACGACTTTGAGCCCATCACCGGTCGCATTCACCAGCCCCCACCAGTTCATCAAACCTTTCAAGCGCATAATTTTGTAATCTGTTCGTTTGTTCCCCGCTTGTTCGATTATCATCCATTGGCAATACCGGCACCCTACAACCACAGCAACATCGACAGCGATGAGGTGTTGTATTATGCCGAAGGAAACTTCATGAGTCGCAGGGGCATTGAGCGCGGGTCATTCACCCTACACCCGGGCGGACTACCACATGGCCCTCATCCCGGCACGGTAGAAAAAAGCATTGGTGCGAAAGAAACACACGAATTGGCTGTGATGATTGATACATTTCGTCCGTTGTTCCTTACAGAAGATTCATTAGAATTTTTAGACAAGAACTACCCGATGAGCTGGACTGATCATACTGAGGGTGGGTTTAATGAAATTAATACTCCATAATTAACCTTAAACACAATCCAATCCGTGCTCTGTGTCCTCACAGACCACCCAAACCTTCTTGCATAAAAACTTCAGGTTTGAAAGACAACACCATTCGAGCAATTCATACCATAAAAAGCAGAATTGGTTGGTCGTATAGCGTTTATATTTATTTAGATTTATTCTAAATAATCCTTGCTTTTCAAATGCCGTTCCTTCATTTTTGTCGCGAAATCAAACTATTCACCAACCCATGAGGTCTATTGTATACATTTTTTGCGGCATTCTGGCATTATTAGGAACCGCATCCATCCAATTTTCTTGTAGCACTGCAGGTGGCTCAGCCAAGCCTGAACTGACCTCATCCGATAAAAAAATAGGTGTCCTCCTCGTGAATCATGGCTCCCGGTCTGCAACCTGGAGGCAAGCCCTTCTTGATCTGGAAACCAGTGTTCAGCCAGGTATTCTGGCTAACGGAAAGGTTAGTGGCACCAAAACAGCCTTTATGGAATACACCGAGCCGTCTATCGCAACGCGCCTGAAAGAGTTTGATGCTGAAGGTTATACCGATGTGATTATTGTTCCGGTTTTTCTCACCGTAAGTTCACATTCGTTTGATGATATTCCCACCATCATAGGCAAAAAAGAAGATCCGCAATCGCTGGAAACTTTGAAGATTGAAAAAATTGAACGGTACACACCAAAAGCTGAAACGCATATAACTCCGTTACTGGATTTCACCACAGTGCTGAAAGAAAATGTTCTCAGGCGTGCTACGGCTCTTTCGAAAAAGCCTGCCGAAGAAGGACTGGTGCTAATCGCCTACGGTGACGCAACCTACATGAAGGAATGGTCTAACCTGATGGTAGATGTAGCCGAACATGTGAAAAGCAAGTTAGGTGTTGAAGAATATTCGTATGGATGGTGCGGTCATGTGGCCCATTATAATTCAGATTCTACTACACTGCCGATCAAACGCGTATTTAAAGCGAAACAACAAGCCCTTGTCGTGCCGGTACTGGTAGCGCATGACGAAATGTTTCAGGTAAAAATTATTGGCGATGGCATCAATAACCTCAAGGACAAAAAATCGCGTGTCTCTTACATTGCCGATTCCATTCTGCCTGATCCGGCCATTGAGAAATGGGTAATCGATGTTTCCCTGGAATTTGCAAACAAGTTAACAAGTACCGAAGTAGCACAGGCGCAATGACCAAGGAATTTTGGCGAAAGCTCAGGCGGCTGAACATTGCCACTCATCGCGATGTTGGCTTTTTCTTCTCATCACTGATTATCATTTATTGTCTTTCAGGAATAGCCCTCAACCATGTGGATGACTGGAATCCGGATTTTGTCATTGAGAAAAAAGAAATCCGGTTGCCGAAAACCTATAGCGCCAGCGAGTTAACTCCTGAAATTATTTCCGGGTTCGGAAACCTGGTGCAGGAAACCGGTTATAAAGTATATGACATTCCATCGGCCGATAAAGTAAAGATCTATTACAACAATGCCTCGTTGCTGATCGACCTGTCTACAGGTGCCGGTACGTACGAAAAAATAACCCGGAGACCGGTTTTCTATCAGTCCAATGTGTTGCACCGCAACAGTTTGAAAGGCTGGAAATGGGTTTCCGATATTTTTGGGGGGATGCTCATCCTCATCAGCATCACGGGGCTTTTTATTTTGAAGGGCAAGAAAGGAATTGCCGGCAGAGGAAAGTGGTTTATCGCAGCAGGTTTTTTACTTCCGGTTATTGCCCTTATTCTTCACGAGTTGGCGTAAATTTTTCGGACAAAATCGCTCTAACAAAACCCAACCGATTCACGTTTCTCTAATAATCTACTTTTGAGATGGCTTAATAATACGTTCGTTTCTTCCGAACCACCAGTAAAGGAGCACACCTATCAAAGGAATTGAAACTATAACAAGGCACCAAATCCACTTCCGGATTGGCTCCCGGAAGGTGGAGTTCATAATGTCTACAATTGCTATAATAGGAATAATACCCAAGACAAAAATTATTATCCATTCAGTACGACCAGGTATTCCAAAAACTAAAATTGAATTCACAGGTTAAAATTTAGTTAATCGAAAGTAAAGAAAAATTAGTCTTTTCTGCTCACCCAAAAGCCAAAAACGGCAGCAGTGAAAAACATGAGCAAGCTGTAAATAGCAGGTGGCACCGACATCATGGAATTACCCAGTACACTCAAGGCAATGTAAATGGCCAGAGTACCGTTGTGAATTCCTATTTCCATGCCAATAGCAATAGCTTGCTTCTTTTCTACCTTCACCAGCCTTGGAACAAAATATCCAATCGCCATACTCAAGAGGTTAAACAACAACACCGGAATGCCTAATTCACCAGCATAGTCCATCAGCACCTGCTTTTCGCGGATGGTAACCGAAACAATAATGATGATCAGGATTAAGGCCGAGGCAATCTTCACCGGCTTATCCATTTTAACGGCAAAACCTTCCCACTTGCTTTTAATGATCATTCCAATCGTAACAGGAATCAATACAATCGCAAACACTTCAACAACCTTCTTAAACTGCATGGGAATATACTGACCTGAATCCATGAAGTAATCAAGCGAAAAATTGACAATGAGCGGGAGTGTAAACAATGTAAGCACGCTGTTAATCGCAGTTAGTGAAATATTCAACGCCACATCGCCTTTCGAAAGGTGACTATACAAATTGGCAGTAGCGCCTCCTGGTGAAGCCGCCAGCAACATAAGGCCAACGGCCAGTGCAGCAGAGAGCCCGCTAAATTTTATCAAGAAAAAGCATACTGCCGGCAGCAGCACCATCTGACAAACTAATGCAACGGTAACGGCCTTCGGGTATCGAACAACGCGCCTGAAGTCGTTCAGGGTGAGTGAAAGACCAAGTCCCAGCATGATTATGCCAAGCGCAAGCGGAAGAAAAAGTTCGGTAGTAGCTGTTTGTTGCACGTGTTTTAAATTTATGGCCGAGAAGTTACTAATTTTGGTTTTACAATATATTTAAATGCAAAAATTCTCTCTCCCCATTCAGGTTCGGTGGTCGGACATAGACCAGAATCGTCACCTGCGGCACTCTGCTTATTATGACTATGGCGCTATGGCGAGGATCGCCTGTTTTTCAGAAAGAGGTCTTACCAACCTCAAATTTGAGGAACTGCACATCGGCCCGATACTTTTCCGGGAAGAGGCCATTTTTAAACGCGAAATAAAATTTGAAGATAAAATCACCATCGACATGGCGGTAACAAGGGCAACAACAGATTACAGTCGCTGGAGTGTTCGACATCACCTCAACAAAGAGGATGGAACCTTATGTGCCATACTGAATTTAGATGGTGCCTGGATTGATATTATTAAGCGAAAACTGGCTGTGCCTGACGAGTTTATTCAGGGTGTCTTTCAAAATTTTCCAAAGTCGGAGGATTTTGAACCAATCGTTCTTCAAAAGAAATGAAACGCTTCATTGATCTTCGTCATACGGAACTTCAAATAGGGGAAAAGATGCACTGAGATGCCTGAGAAGGTCCAGAAGTATCTACTGCAGAATCCACTCTTCAATCACACGGGGGTAGTGTGCGTACTCCAGCTGATGCACCTTTTTTGCAATGTCATCGGGCGAATCGGATGAACTTACTTCGCATCTCGCCTCGAATAAAATTTTCCCTTCATCATACTGTTCATTCACTTCATGAATGGTAATGCCTGTTTCCTTCTCTCCCGCTGCCTTCACGGCTTCATGCACATGCATGCCGTACATACCCTTGCCTCCAAACTTTGGCAAGAGTGCCGGATGAATATTAATAATCTTTCCCGGAAAGGCTTTTATGAGATAAGCAGGTATCAGCCACATAAAGCCGGCCAATACAAGATGTGATACGCTTCTTTCTTTCAGCCATAAAAGTACTTCTTCGCTTTCGCGGAAAATCGTTCGGTTAAAAACTTTTGTCGGGATATTAAATTTCCTGGCGCGCTCCAATGCGTACGCTTGCGGATTGTTGCTGAGCAACAGTACAACATCAATCGAACCATGATGTTGAAATCGTTTCATGATTTCCTCTGCGTTCGTCCCGCTCCCTGATGCAAAAATAGCCAGGCGATGGGTGGATGTGCCCATGTGCCAATGTGCCAATGTGTGATTACTCAAAGTAATAAGGTTTAAAATTTATTAGTACAAATCTAAGCACATAAGCACATGAACACTTTAACACATAAACACATAAACACATGAACACATCAAATCAGTGTCATGCTCAAAATACCCAGCAACATAATCACTTTACAAAAACTACTGAGCCATCCATAGTCCTTTTTTGTATCGGCCCGAACCAGTCGCGCGGTGAGCCAGGCCAGCGGCACAAACAACAGCATCACAAAATAAATCACATCCAGTTTAACGTAAACCTGATTAATAATGACCACCGAAATTAAAAATGCAACAATCAACAGGTACAGGATAATTTTAGTTTTGCGAATACCCCACACAATCGGGAGGGTTTTACATCCGTAGGTATTATCGCCTTTCAAATCTTCCATGTCTTTGATGATCTCACGCACCAGTGTCATGAAAAAAGAGAATAGCGCATATATCAAAATAAGAATTGGGTTGACTGCATAAAGAAAAATAAGAATAGCAATGGAGGCACCTGTTAGCAGCGCCACGGTAAAATTTCCAATGAAAGGAAGTCTTTTTAATAAGTTGGAATAAAACCAAAGCACCGAAACCGAAAGCACATTAACTGCGGCCAGTTTCCACGAAACAAAAAATCCAACAAAAATTCCTAATACTGATAATGCTACGTGTAACAATATAACAAACCTTCGGTTGATGGTTTTGCCAACCACTACCCGGTCGGGATTGTTGATGTAATCGATTTTCACATCGTAATAATCATTAATCACATAGCCGCCTGCTGCAACCAGTACCGTTGAAAGAGAGAGTAGAAAGAGCCTCAGGTCATGGAGCACATCGGCTTTTGCCAGGAAGAAAGCGGTAAAATATTGTGCAAAAACAATGATGATCAGATTCCAGGCACGTGTGAGGCGCAGAAAAGACTCGACCAGGGTTTTACGCGAGGATGCCATGCAGTGAGGTTCAAGCAAAAATAAGGATTCTGGTTTCCTTAGAAAAGAAAAGAACAACCTGCCAGTCTTCGACTCCGCTCTGACTGACAGGTTGTTTTAAATCCTCACCGCCATCATCGCCATAAAATTTCTTCCCGCCTGCGGATAATAATAAGCAGTTCCATCATAGGAATAACCGTTGGACGAATACTCAATATCAAAAACATTATTAATGAGAAAACTGAAGTCAATAGACTTCAGTTCTTTCAACTGAATAGAATAGTTAAATCTTATATCATTAATGAAATAACTATCCAACATGAGGTTCTTCGTTTCTGTGTTGTCGAGGTATTGCTCACCCACGTATTTCGACAGCAATGTGGCATGAAAATTTCCGAAAGCATTCCAGCTAAGCTGGCTTCCGGCAATCCAGTTTGGCGATAAAATGATGGAGGTATTTTTTGTGTTTGAAAGGTCATTTTCATCCACCACATAATCTTTATTCTTATTAACGCTGCCTGTTACATTAGCCGCCCATATTAATTGATCGTTAAGTCTGATGCTTCCTGAAAGTTCTATTCCCGTACGATAGCTTTTACCCACATTGGCGCGAATCGGGTTGCCTACGTTATCAAGTTCACCGGTAAGCACCAGCTGATCATGATAATTCATCCAAAAGTAATTTACCTCCAGATTATAGCGGCTTGAGTTTCTCCTCCATCCTGCCTCTACATTATCAAGCCTTTCGGATTTTGGTTTTTTACTACCATCTAAGTAATCAGTTCGGTTTGGTTCACGGTTGGCCACTGCGTAGGAAGCATACAAAATATTTCCATTGGCGAGTGTATAGCTAACTCCTGCTTTCGGATTAAAGAAGTTCAGATTATCGTTAAAACGATAAGAATCTAAATCGTCATCGGTGCCGGCAGTTTCATAGTTCACATGGCGATATTGCAAATCAACAAAGGCATTCAGCCTGGATGAAAAACTATAATTCCATTTTGCATAAATATTGAAGTCGTTCTTCTGGGACTCACCATCATAATAATGCTGCCGAATTTGAGAATTGGATGCGTACTGCGCCCAAATAATTTCTCCAAAATGTTTGGCATTGGCATACTGATTGTATCCGCCACCGATGCTCATGGCCGTTTTTTCCTTCTCATAGTTTAACGAGAAAGTAGTTCCATAAAATTTATTATCGAGCCACTTGCGAACAATGAAGTCACCATAGGTTAAGGTAGAGTCACCAATAACAACATCATCCAACCCTAACTCGGCAAAAGGTTTTGCTTGTTTAAATTGTTCATAGTATCCACGACCGTATGTGTAATGGAGCGATACATTGGCATTCCAAAAGTCGCTGAGGCGTTGTGTAAGGTGAAGCTGGGTATGATCTTGCCGGTAATCATCCACTTCATTATCATAATAACCAATCACATTCCAGTTCTCGTCATACAAAGCGCCAGCCGAATTGAAGGTGCGGTTTGTTTCCATGGTTGCTTCATCAATCCCGTTCCACGACTGGTAGGTTTTCTCATGGCCTCCAAAAAATATTCCTTTAAGAATTGTTTTATCCCCATAATATCCACCACTTAAATAGTAGGAAGTTAAATCAGAGGTAGCACGATCAATATATCCATCCGATGTTATTCTGGAAGCGCGGCCATCAAACGACCAACGGTTATTAATCAATCCGGTTCCTGCCTTTACGGTATAGCGTTGTGAGTTGAATGAACCTGCACCGAGCATCGCCTCGGCATACGGGTCGCGTTGCTGCGAAATGGTTTGAACGTTCACGCTTCCGCCAAAGGAACCCGCGCCATTCGTTGAGGTTCCTACACCACGTTGTATTTGCACACTTTGCGTGGAAGAGGCAATGTCGGGTATGTTTACCCAAAAAGTTCCTTGTGATTCACTGTCGTTATACGGAATACCATTGATGGTAACATTGATGCGTGTAGCATCGCTTCCGCGGATGCGCAAGCCGGTATAACCAATTCCAGCACCGGCATCGGAAGTGGTTACAAGTGAAGGTGTCCAGTTCAACAGAAAGGGCATGTCTTGTCCGAAGTTTTGTTTCTGCAAAGTGTGACCGCTGATATTCGTAAAGGTGGTGGGCGTTTTTTCATTGGCACGCGTGGCATATACAACTACTTCATCCGTGAGTTGTACAGATTCTTTCAACGTAATCTCCAATGCAACATGCTGAGTCAACTGTACTTTTTCCAGCTTATCTTCGTATCCGAGAAAACGAACACGCAATGCATATTCTCCTTCCGCCAATTTTTCTATACGAAACGTTCCGAACTCATCGGTGGCTATGGCTCGGGATGTACCCACCACCTGAATGGAGGCTCCTGCCAATACCTGGTTTTTTTCATCTTTCACCATTCCCGAAAGGGAAAACTCTTGCGCAACAACACTTGTTGAAATCAACATCGTGATGGCGACTGTTAACTTGTTAAACATGATTAAATTTTGTTAAACCGCAGGCACATCGGGGAATGCACCTTACTTACGTTGCCGATAGCTATCGGCATGCCTCCCTTCGGCCGCATTACCGGCATCAGGTTCATTGGGTATAATCTCAGCCCTTGTTTTTTAGGCACCCCTTTTCTTGACACAAATCTAAGAATATAGAATTTAGAATTTAGGATTTAGGAGAAAAAGTCATGGAAATCACCATTCTAAATTCCAACTTCTAAAATCTAAATTCTATCTTGCTGCGTGTCAAAAGTAACCGTAAACAAGAAGACTTCGCTGGAGGTTGAGTTTGCCAATGAGGGCATTACAGTGGATGGAAAGCCGTTCGACTGGAATATTGTACAACTCTCGGAAGGCTATTTTCACATCCTTCACAATAAAAAAAGTCATAAAGCTGAAGTTGTAAAAGCTGATAAGGCCGCCAAAACATTTACCTTCAAAATCAACAATCATATCCATACCGTTGAAGTAAAAGATAAGTTTGATCTGCTGCTGGAAAAACTGGGAATGAACAACAGTTCCGCTGGCAAGGTAAACAATATGAAAGCCCCGATGCCGGGACTGATCATCGATATGAAAGTTAAAAATGGCGATAGTGTAAAAACCGGTGATCCGTTGCTGATTTTGGAAGCGATGAAAATGGAAAACATTTTAAAATCGCCAGGTGAAGGGGTGGTGAAATCGGTGAAAGTGAAAAAAGGAGATACGGTAGAAAAGAATCAGGTGTTAATCGAGTTTTAACTTCCCTGGTCTAACTGCATTTACATTATAAAGAGATCGCGCAACAAGTGCGCAAATTATGATTTATATTTACAGGATTTTAACCACTCCTGACCTTCATGAAATACAAACGTGTTCTTCTCAAACTCAGCGGTGAGGCGCTGATGGGTTCAAAAAACAGCAATATTGATCCGGCCGTGCTGGAACAATACAGCGAAGAAATCAAAGCTATTCAAAAAGAAGGAGTAGAACTCGCCATTGTGATTGGCGGTGGCAATATTTTCAGGGGCGGCCAGGCCGAAGCGCTGGGCATCGACCGGGTACAGGGAGATTACATGGGCATGCTGGCAACCGTTATTAATGCGATGGCCTTACAAAGTGCTTTAGAAAGGCATGGTGTTTACACTCGCTTAATGGCAGGTATAAAAATGGAACAGGTTTGTGAACCATTTATAAGACGTAGAGCGATCCGCCACTTGGAAAAAGGGCGGATCGTTATTTTTGGGGCCGGCATTGGCAATCCTTACTTCACCACCGATTCAACAGCCAGTTTGCGCGCCATCGAAATTCAGGCCGATGTTGTATTGAAGGGCACCCGCGTAGATGGTGTGTACAATAAAGACCCTGAAAAATTCAATAATGCTGTGAAGTACAACAAATTGTCGTTTCAGGAAGCCTACGAAAAAAATCTGAACATCATGGATATGACCGCCTTCACGCTGTGTATGGAAAACAAACTTCCGGTTATCGTATTTGATATGAATAAAAAGGGAAATTTGTTAAAGGTTTTGAAAGGCGAAGAGGCGGGAACACTGATTAGTTAGGATCAAATGGTGTTAGGAAGGGTATAAGGTATAAGGTATAAGGTATTGGGTATAGGGTATAGGGTATAGGGTATAAGGTATAAGGGCATAGGGTATAAACTCTAATGGTTAATATAGAATTTTATACCTTATAGCCTTATTTCCGTATACCTTATGCCTTTCCTTTAGATCATTAAATTGCAACTATGGAAGAACTTGAACTATACATCGAAGAAGCCAAAGACTTAATGAATAAAGCACTCAACCATGTTGGGCATGAGCTGACAAAAATACGGGCAGGCAAAGCAAACCCATCCATGTTGGACGGCATACAGGTATCGTACTACGGTGCCATGACACCCCTCAACCAGGTTTCATCGATGACCACGCCCGATGCGCGCTCTATATTTATTAAGCCATGGGAAAAGAATCTGATACAGGAAATTGAAAAAGCCATTCGCGATGCGAACCTGGGTCTTAATCCTCAAAATGACGGACAGCAGGTAATCGTAAACATTCCCATGCTAACCGAAGAAAGAAGAAAGCAACTGGTGAAACAAGTATCGCAAGAGTGTGAGCATGGAAAAGTGAGTGTACGCAGCATTAGAAAAGAAACAAACGAACAACTGAAGAAAATTAAAGGTGTTTCAGAAGACGATGTAAAAAACGCTGAAGAAACAACACAAAAACTTACCGATGAGTATATCGGGAAAATTGACGCGCTCATGAAAAAGAAAGAGGCTGAAATCATGACCGTTTAGTATTCATGAACGACTTTCTTCAAAAATTAAAAACCTTTATGAAACGATTTCTGGCCATCGTTATCGTACTCGGAATAGGCGTTCTGGCGCTTTTGTACTGGGGCACCTACGAAAATGGTGTGATGGCAGGCAGAGTTTTAAGCATCACCCAACGTGGTTTTATTTTCAAAACACACGAAGGAAAAATGAGTGTAGAATCTTTCGGATCACTAAAAGGAGTCAGTCCGATTGCCGAAACCCGCGACTTTTCTATTGAGTCAGGCGAAACAGAAGTTATTAAATCACTCGAAGCTGTAGCATTAAGCGGAGAGCGCGTGAATTTGAAATTCAAAAGACGATTTGTAGCATTTCCGTGGCGTGGAGAAACCAAGTATTTCATCGTTGAAGTAGAAAGAGCCTCTGCTGTTCCTACGCCTCCTCCAACACGGTAAGTTTTAATATTCTTATCAAAAATTGTTGTTATGAAAAAGATCATTTCATTTGTTACCCTTTTGTTTTGCACCCTGGCGACCGTTGGCCAGAATATGAAAAAAGACTCTGTGTACATGCGCACCCATTACGATAAAGCAGAGTATCAAATACCTATGCGAGATGGCAAAAAACTATTTGCAGTTGTTTATACGCCAAAGGACAAAAGCAAGACCTATCCCATTCTGATGAACCGTACGTGTTACAACGCATCAAATTATGCAAACTGGAAAACCTTCGGTCACCCCTCCAATATTCTGGTGCACGACCAATACATTCTGGTATTTGAAGATGTGCGCGGCCGGTACATGAGCGAAGGCACATTTGATAACATGAGGCCCAACATTCCGGGCAACGACCGGAAAAATAAAACGGCTATTGATGAGAGTTCCGATACCTGGGATACGATTGATTGGCTTATTAAAAACGTAAGTAATAACAACGGCAAGGTGGGTATGTATGGAATTTCCTACCCCGGCTTTTACACCGCTGCTGCACTTCCCGATGCACACCCTGCCCTTAAAGCTTGCTCACCACAGGCACCCATTTCCGATTTTTTCTTTGATGACTTCCATCATCAGGGTGTGTACCTGCAAAGCTACACAGCGGCCTTTGCCGTATTTGGGTATCAGAAAGACAGTCTTACCAGGGAAGATTGGTTCGATGATAAAATTGACAGATTCTATGCCAACGCCCCCAGAGATGGCTACCAGTTTCACCTGGAAAACGGACCTTTGAAAAATGTGACGACAAAATACCACTACGATAATTTCTTCTGGCAGCAAATTATTGATCACCCGAACTACGATGACTTTTGGCAAAAACGAAACCTGCTCCCACATCTGAAAAATATCAAACCCGCAGTACTCACCGTTGGCGGCTGGTTTGATGCCGAAGATTTGTACGGTCCTCTCAATATTTACAGAGCCATTGAAGCCAGCACACCGGGTGCCACCAACACGTTGGTGATGGGCCCATGGGGTCATGGCGACTGGGCAAGGGAAAGAGGAAAGTCTACACACAACCACATCTATTTTGGCGACAGTATCTCTACGTTTTTCCAACGGGAAATTGAACGGAAATTTTTCGCCTATCATCTGAAAGGAGAAGGAGCACCAAACCTTCCGGAGGCATATCTGTTTGATACCGGCAAAAAGGAATGGAAGAAATATGATGTTTGGCCGCCTAAAGAAGCTCCGTTGCAACTGTACTTTGGTGAGAACGGTAAACTGAGCATTAACAAACCTATGGATGAACAAGCTTCTTTCAGTTATATCAGCGACCCTGCCAAGCCAGTTCCCTATACCTCACAGATTGAAGGACTGACTTTTACACCCAGAAGTTTCATGAGTGACGACCAGCGTGAAGCCTCCCGAAGACCCGATGTACTCACGTTTACCACCGATGTACTCACTGAAGATGTAACCGTAGCCGGTGAGATTATGGCCAAACTAAAAGTTTCTATCAGCGGCACCGACAGCGACTTTATTGTAAAATTGATTGATGTATATCCGCCCGATCACCCGAACTATGACCACAATCCTAAAAACATTGTGATGGCAGGCTACCAGCAATTGGTTCGCAGTGAGGTTTTCCGCGGTCGTTTCCGCAACAGCTTCTCCAAGCCAGAGCCCTTTAAACCAAGCGAAGTAACGGATGTAACGTATCCCTTACAGGACATCCTTCATACTTTTAAGAAGGGCCATAAGATGATGATCCAAATACACAGCACCTGGTTTCCATACATTGATCGCAACCCGCAGAAATATGTGGATAACATTTATAAAGCCAGCGAAGAAGACTTTATCAAGTCGGAAATAAAGGTTTACGGTAATTCTGTAATAGAAGTTGGTGGCAGTCAGAAGATGACTGCTACGCTTGGATCGAAGCAGTAGAATAGTCGACATCTGTACTTAAAAAAACATTTTCGCAACTTCCATTGAAGTCATCACTGCTTTATTGCTGAACCATCTGTACCTTCACCCCATGAAGCCAATTATCATTTATGGCTCGTACGGATACACGGGCAAACTCATTGTACAGGAGTGCAAAGCAAAAAAACTGAATGTTATTCTTGCTGGGCGAAAACGCGAAGCTCTTCAACAACAACACGAACAAACCGGCTATCCCTTTGAAGTGCTGGATGTAAACGATAAGGCTGCACTTGTTAAGCTATTGCAAAAAGGTTCGATGGTGCTGCACTGTGGCGGCCCTTTTATTTACACCGCCAAAGCCATGGTAGAAGCGTGCCTCGAAACAAAAATTCATTACACCGACATCACCGGTGAGTACCAGGTATTTGAAATGCTGGCCGAAGAATACGATGCAAAAGCAAAGCAGGCAGGCATCATGCTCATGCCCGGTACAGGGTTCGATGTCGTACCTTCGGATTGCCTTGCCCTTCATCTGAAAAAGAAGTTGCCTTCAGCCACGCACCTTCAACTGGCTTTTGTCATGTCGAAAGGCGGGTTGTCGCGCGGAACGAAGAAAAGCATGACGGAAAAATTAGGGTACGGCAGTTTGATCCGAAAGAACGGAGTGCTTACTTCCATTCCAATGGGCGAAAAATGGATGGAGATTGATTTTGGCCCGCTCAAAACAAAAACACTGAACATACCCTGGGGCGATATTTCCACTGCCTGGAGAAGCACTGGAATTCCAAACATTGAAGTGTATGCAGGCGCTACCGACAGCATGATTAAAAATGCCAAACGAAGTAATTACTTAAACTGGTTGCTGCGCCAACGCTGGGTAAAAAATTTCATGCTTAGGCAAATTGACAAGCAAGCATCTGGGCCAAGTGATGAAATAAGAGAAACGGGACGAGCCTACTTGTGGGGGAAGGTTTGGGATGATTCGGGCACATCATGCGAAAGTAAACTTGAAACGTTGAGTGGTTATGCCCTCACCGCGAAAACTGCCGTATTGATTGCTGAAAAAATTCTTGCAGGTAATTTTAAAACAGGATATCAGACTCCGGCTATGATGTATGGCGGGGGGTTGGTTTTGGAGGTGGCGACAACAAGGAGGATTGATCTCTAATAACTAAATTGCTATTTTTAATGAATAGACAAGTAAAAATCTTTTCAATTTTTCTATTGTTCGCTCTGCCAAACATCAGTTGTGCGCAAGCCTCATTTAAGAATTCAATATTTGCAGAAGCTTTGGGGAATGCAGGTTATTATTCAATTAATTACGAACGACAACTTAAACACCAGATTGTTGCAAGATTGGGTTTCTCTGCACTCTCAGATGGCCTTATAATATTCCCTGTAACATTAGGAAAATTTTGGGGAGAAGATAAACACCATTTTGAATTTGCAGGCGGAGTGGATTTTTCATCATCCGATAACGATATTTATGACAACCAAATAATAGTCACTGGTTTTCTTGGTTACCGATATCAAAAACCAGATGGACGATTTTTGTTACGAATCGGGTTAACTCCCTTATGGAATGATGGGTACTTCCTTCTTTCGGGTGGAGTAAGCATGGGTTACAGATTTTAAGTATAATGGTTGCCAGGACTACGGGTTGACACTGAAACACTAACTGATTATTATGAAATCATGGAATATTACATCGTCCAAAAATCAAGTGATTCTGATTTGTGCAATAACAGCGTTCCTCTTCTTTAGACTATTGGTAACAACTGATTTTCTTACAAATGAAAAATTCAGCAACCGGCAATATTTAATCTTCGGAATTCTAATACTGTTAGGATTTATAATCTCAGCTACAGCTATTATCCTTTATCGAACAAAGAAAAGGTGAAAAAACTAGTTAAAATTTCAACTAAAATTTATTCTCGGTCTGTGTCTCACAGGCCGAAAGCACAAGTGGTCTGTGGGGACACAGACCACGGTTACCGAAAGCATGGTGGTGGGGGTCTGTAAGTATACAAACAACGGTTGTTGTTTATCAGTGAAGGGAAACGCTACTCACACACTTTCGCGCACGATGACCCCTTCTTATCCTCTTTCTTGATCAGTACAGGCTTGGTAAATGTTTCGTTTGCCCTCTCGCTCCACTCTTTCTTCACCACTTCAAAATCCTTTAAAAATTTATCATTCTTAAAAAGCTCGTTTACCAATTGGCGGGCAAGGATGCGGGAAGACTCTGAGTCGCTCGGGTAATGCACACCAATAATTTCGCGCGAATGCGCCATATCATAAGCATCTTTCAAAAAAACATCAGCAAACTCAGGAGCCAGTTCAGCATACACGTATGCATTCACGTACGAAGTAGCCGCATGCCACTGGGGTAAGCTGCCCAATCGGTTTCTTCCAGGTTGTCCAAGGCGGGCTCAATCACATACGGGCGGATGCGCAAAAATTTATACTTGTACGTCCAGATGAAATAGCTGGCATCCTGCCATACATGCGCCATCATGTCGGCTGTAAGCGGAAGCGCCTCAGGATTGAACCATGTACCCACGGACCGGCCAATGTAAAACAAATTTTTCCTGTACCGGCAGTAGGAGGAATCGGTTGGTGTTACCCGCAGATTATAATACACATTTGCCATATACAACACTGCCCGCACCTGGTCATCGGTGCGCTGGTTTTGCAGCGATAACAGGTAATTGATTTCGGCACGGGTTTGTTCTGAACTATTCGCAGGGGGATCAGCAATCGTGAATGAAGTTTTCTCATTCAGGTAATAGGGCTTTAAACTCAACCGCTTGTCAGCAGTCGTGGCATCGTATGGAAATTTTTGTTTGTCGATATCCAGCCCCAGTGAAGATGGCTTGGTGCTGTAAGATTGAAGTTGTTTGTAGTGACCACGGGCCGGAGTCAGTTCTCTTGGTTGGGCCTGAAGCAAGGTAAGGCCCAATAAAAGGCATGCTAAAATGATAGTTTGTTTCATGTGTTGATTGATTATTTACTCAATTGACGTTAGAGAGCTTAAAAGGACGCAAAAAAATTCGCTGACTAAAAAATCGGTCAGATGGGTATTTGATAAATATGCGTCTTTTCTAAAAATGAATCGTCATATCAGCAACCCTCGCAAGAGGCGAGTACCATGTTTCATTTAAAAAACTAAAACAATGAGAACTGCAATTAAAAAAGATGGCGGCTGTTGTGGCGGAATTTGCGGCTGTTAAAAAACCGTCAGCAGGTTGTGGTGTTTGATGGCATCACAGCCTGCTCTCCGTTTGGCGAGGTGCAGTCGCAGGAAACTTTATCTTCGCACACCAAAATATTGCCGTACGAATCAGTCTTGATGTTATACACTTCATGCAATCTTTCCTTCAGCATTTGCCTGGCCCGTTGTACCCGTGACTTCACACCGGAATAGGAAATGCCGAGGCGTTCGGCCAACGCTGTTTGCGAAAGATTTTCCATCTCTGTCAGCACCAGAGCCTCGCTGTATTTGGCCGGAAGGGTGTACATTAATTTATTCAAACAAACTGCTACACAATCATTTAAAGCATGGTCGTCATTCTCCCAATCAAGTTCAGGCACCGATAAAACTTTTGATTGCTTTCTGAAGTAATCGGTAATGGCGTGGCGGGTGATCTGGAATATCCAGCTTGTAATTTTTTCGGCCTCGCGCAACTGCGTGATTTTTGATTGAACTTTAAGAAATACATCCTGAACAATATCCTTGGCGGCATCCCTGTCTTTCACCTTGAGGGTAACAAAATTCAGCAACTCCTGATTGATGGCTTTCCAGGTATTCATGTCCAGTGATTCCATACCGTTTTGGATTGTTTATGGTTTTACGAAAGTAAGACGACCGAAGTCTGAAAAAGACTCAAAAAAAAGTTTACCATCCATTTTAAACATGAAAAACCCATTCCTTGTACTGCCCATCGGCAGGATTAAAGTCGGGGTCGACCGTAAAATGCGTTTTCATCATTTCTACACTCGTCACATCGGTTAGTCGTAAATTCCGGTAACCAGCCTTTCCGGTAGCACCGGTAAATCCTAACGATTGCCAGCACACCAGCATAATTTTATTGCCCGTTGTTTTACAAACTCCATACGGATGAATAACCCTGCTGAGCGGTTCGCCACTCATTTGAATACGGCACATGCGTTTCTTCTGAGAAGCTTCATACAGTTGTTGTGTAATTTCTTCCAGCATATCGGTTAAAAAGCCAACGCAGAATGACTATCTTGTAACAGCTATGAGTACATCCCGCAGGTTAACGCGCTCGAAAGATAAAATTATTGCCGGTGTTTGTGCCGGATTGGCCGCACATTTTAGATTGGATACATCGCTGGTGCGAATCGGCTTCGTACTGATTGGTTTTATTACGGCTTTTCTTCCGCTTACGCTGATTTATTTAGTGATGTGGTTTGTCATTCCGGAAGAGTAATTTGTGATTAACCACATAGAACATAGATCACATAGATTTTGAGCTTACAGGGCTATGGGGTTTAGGATTTAAAGCCGGTATTCACAAATCACTTGATCGAAACCACCGTTTCTTGTTTTGAGATCAACTTACCAAAAGGTTTCATCTCATGCCCATGCGAACGCATCAGACTTTCAAACTCCTGGGCATTGCCGGCCTCGACACACACTAACAACCCTCCACTGGTTTGCGGGTCGCATAAGGTAAGTAACGATTCAGCGCCAATGCCCGTCACCTTCTTTTCAAAGCTCTGCCAGTTGCGCATGGTGTTATCGGGGTAAATGAATTTTGAAACATACTCACCTGCACACTTAAGCAAAGGCACGTTGGCATATTCGATTTCTGCCGAGAGATTACTTCCTTCACATACTTCAAGAAGATGGCCCAATAGGCCAAACCCGGTGATGTCGGTCATGGCCTTTACGTAACCAAGTTTTCCAAACTCAAAACCGAATGTATTTAATTGTGTCATCACCTCCACGGCTTTTTCCACATCCTCTGGTTTTGCTACTCCCCTTTTTTGCGCTGTTGTGATGATGCCCACACCAAGGGGCTTGGTCAGGTATAACAAACAACCTTCCGTTGCAGTATTATTCTTCTTTAAATTTTCTTTCCGGATTGTTCCGGTAACGGCCAAACCAAAAATCGGTTCCGGGCTGTCTATGCTGTGGCCGCCAGCCAACGGAATGCCGGCTTTTTCGCAAATGGATCGGCTACCATTTAAAACCTGCTGTGCCAATTCAGCAGGAAGTTTATTCACCGGCCATCCCAGGATGGCCAAAGCCATCACAGGTTTCCCTCCCATGGCATACACATCACTGATGGCGTTTACCGATGCAATGGCTCCGTAGGTAAATGCATCATCTACAATGGGCATGAAAAAATCGGTGGTGCTGATCAGGCAATTGCCATCGCCTAAATCGAATACCGCGGCATCGTCTTTAGATTCGTTGCCAACCAGCAGATTCTGAAAATGTGACTTTGGTAAATCGGAATGCAAGATAGCATCGAGCACAGCTGGTGAAATTTTACAGCCACATCCGGCACCATGCGAGTATTGTGTGAGTTTAGTTTGTTTAGTTTCTTCCATATTTTTCTAACCACATAGAAACATAGGGTACATAGTTATTGTTCGGGTAGAGATCTGAACCATTCATTTACGTAAGTGCGCTGTCCTTCTTTAAATAGCTTTGCACAGCTAAAGTTAATGAGAATACCTTTGGGTTTCTGAAGCAGCTTCATATACGTTAGTAGCTGGGCTTCAAATACAGGAGCGATCGCATCTACCGCTTTCAACTCAACCACTATTTTATCTTCCCACAGAAAATCACAACGCAATTCTGCATCAACTTCAAGCCCTTTGTAGTTTACAGGCACTAAAAACTCGGATGCGTATGATAGCTTTCTTATCATGAATTCCTGCTTCAAACATTTATGGTAAACACTTTCCAATAACCCGGATCCTAACGCCTTGTGAACCTCTATGGCCGCGCCAACAATTTGATAGGTCAACTCATCCAGTTCTTTCTTTGTTGTCATCATCTTATGTGCTCCATGTATCTATGTGGTTAAAAGATTTTGAACAAACGAATTTAAATTTTTCCCATTCCAGGCAAACATTGATTTTATTCTTGCTTTCTTCTTCTCAAGACCACTGCGGTAAGCTTTGTCATAATACGTGAGAAGAATATCGATGGTGGTGTGCATATCGCCCTGCAATAATTTTTCTTTGGCTGCTTTAAAATGTTGTCCGCCCAGTTTGGTTGTAATCCGTTCCATAGACTGCAGAAATTCTTCGGGATTGGCGTTGCCATATTCCTGCACCAGGCGCTCTACCCGTTTTGGTTTTTCCAGTTCGATTTCAATCACCGGACTTGTACTCATGCAACTCCAAAAATCGTTTGGCAAAAAAACTCTTCCGATAGAGATGGATTCATCTTCAATCCAGATGCGCCTGTTTACATCCAACATCAAAAGCTCTTCGAACAACTCGTTTTGAAATTGTTCAGTGGTGGGCTGAGGTGGTTGCATGAGTCCGCCAAAAGCTGAGCCTTTATGGTTGGCTAAGTGCTCCAGGTCAATTATTTGTTCACCATGATTTTTTAGTTCGCGCAAGATTTCACTTTTACCACTACCCGTGCATCCGCCAATAACAACAAACTGAAATGGTTTTTTGTACGTATCAAGGGCAACGTGCCGATAGGCTTTATAACCTCCTTCCAGTTGATGGGTTTTTACACCAACTTTTTCTACAAACTGACAAAAATTAGCTGAACGCAAACCTCCACGCCAGCAATGCACGATCATTTCATGATTGACGGATGTGCTTTTTGCCCGGGAGATGATTTCATCCAGGCGAGGCTCCACCAACCGCAAACCGGTTTTAATGGCCTCGGCTTGTCCTTTTTGTTTGTAATCCGTTCCAACGGCTGCCCTTTCAGTATTATTCAGGATTGGAATGTTAGCTGCCCTTCGAATGTGGCCGGCTTCATATTCGCCTTCAGAGCGAACATCAACAAGCGGTAGTTGATGTCGAAGTGAAAAAAAATCGTTGATGGGTAAAATCACGGAACGAAGGTAAGAAACCTAAGTCCTCTTTAAAACTTGAGCTTCAACCCTGAAGGGATGCCGGAACATCCCGATAATTATCGAGACTTACCCTAGTTATCAGAGAACTGCACCGCAATATTCGTTGCAATACCTATCCGGAAACCATAACCCAGGTATTTGCCATCACGAAACGACACTGCACCTTCTAACCTGAAAATTCTTAATATCCCATCAATAGAATAACCAAGTTCGGTATAGTTTTTCGATGTGGGTGTAGCCAGGTAATTCAGGAAAATATTCTCACGAATGCCCAGCATGCGCACTTCATAAATGGACGTGACCAGAAACCTTCTAAAATTATAATGCACATTGGCTGCAAAGTACTGATCAGCGGTGCTGTGCAGATAATAATCCAACAGACGATAGCTGCCTGCGGGATCGGAAGTACTGAATGGCGTTCTGTTACCTAAAAAATGTTTATAGTCCATAAAGGCCAGGCTATCAGCATTCAAAAACATCCCAGCACGCAAATTAAAATCGATGCGGCCACGTACTCCATTATTAAATGAATGCTTCACACCCACCTCCACCTGATCAAAATCAATATCGCTGGAGAGCAAACCATTGAAACCCTTCCGATATAGGAACGAAAGTGATGGCGATGAGTTGGCAATTTCAGATTTCCGACCATTCCTGATCCTGTATTTAAGCCATGGCCGTCCCGTAAAGGCCACAGAGCCTATAAACGCCTGGTGTGTTGCAAAACTTGTGGTGCCAAGTTCCAGGTTTACCGGAGCATTGGGTGTATATCCTTCAATCTTATCGCGATCTACCCATTTATAGTTGGTTTGATTGGTCAACTCTCTGCGCTCAGACCACGAAAAATTCGTTTCAAAAGAATACTTTCTGTTGAACCTGTTCCTGTAGAGCACATCAACATAATCGCGTTCGTAAATCTTCATCAGGTTTTCTTCAAGAAAAAGAGTCATGAATGTATTCACCACCGGAAGAATGGGCTCATCGTGATTATACTGACTGATGTACCTTCCGCCCTCTACCTCCAGCCGGTACTTGCGGTTTCTTAACGTGAAATTCAGATTCCCGGATGGTTCCTGACGGGAAAACGCATACCGGAAAGTCGGGCTGATGTTGATGCGGGTACGGTTTGTATCCTGCAAACTGATTCCGTAATTCAATTTATAGATCAGGTAAAAACCCTCTACCGTGTTGAACCAAACTTGCGGAAACTTGATTTGAAGATTGGAATGCTTTGAAATTCTATAGGTGTCTCCTGTTAAAACATCCCAGGGTTGAAATCCCCTTTTATTATTCTTTGCACGCTTAATGGTATCACCTTCTTCTTTCTTGCGTTCTTCTACCGCCAGGCTATCCATTTTTTTATAGCCAATCACTTCCTCCTCCGATAGCG
>Ga0268299_1002119_pt1 | contig 26250 bp, 8 predicted proteins | sample NOBtaG_FD_193484 | JGI IMG/M metagenome (GOLD analysis project Ga0268299, IMG submission 193484) | Activated sludge microbial communities from bioreactor in Nijmegen, Gelderland, Netherland - NOB reactor | ecosystem: Engineered > Bioreactor > Aerobic > Activated sludge | place: Netherlands...
GTTTACGACGTTCCCGAACAATACGACCATACAGTGCAACCAGGCACCGCCTGCTGTAACAAACCCAGTCGCTACGGATGCCTGCGGTGGTTATGTACACATCACCTACCTCGGTCAGGTGCGCACCAACGGCAATTGCCTGAACAACTACACCCTGACGCGGACATGGCGGGCTACCGACTTGTGCGGAAATGCGACCACACGTGCTCAGGTGATCACGGTACAGGACACGCAGGCACCGAACTTCACCAGCAGCCTGCCGGCGAACACCACGGTAACCTGTGCGCCAAACTGTATACCAGTAGCGCCCGCGTTGAGTGCCACGGACAACTGCGGTTCGGCTACTGTGACGATGCAGCAAACCCAGACAGCGGGCGACTGCTCGACGGGTTACACGGTGACGCGCACTTGGACAGCTACCGATGCCTGCGGAAACTCGAAGCAGCATACGCAAGTGTTCACGGTATTGCCCACGCCCACTTTCGGGCCGGGCAACGATCCCGGTGGGCAAAGCATGCGCAAGAAAGTGTCCGCACCGACGCAAGACCGCGACCAGAACAGCGGCGCACTCGAAACTCGAAACTCGAAACTCAAAACCGTCACACTCGCGCCCAACCCAACAACGGATTGGGTGAGTATTGGACTCAACGATTTTGCGGGTGAAACCGTAGTGGTCTCGATCCACGACGAGTTGGGACGCCTTGCTTGGGAACTGCGGATACCGACGGTAGAAGAATCCGTGCTGCGTGTGAATCTGCGTCATACCGGTGCAGCCGCCGGATTGTACACGGTGTCCGTCCGCTCAAACAGTCAGGTGTACACCAAGCGATTGGTTCTGGTTGAATAACAAATTAGGATAGGCTAGGGCCGGGGCGTGAGTAGCCCCGGAATTAAAGCGTCAATTTTTCATGGGTCGTTCCGGTTGTCGGGGCGGCCCATGTTGTTTGAAGCCGGGAGATGTCCTTACGGAATGGTTCTATTCCTGAAATGCTTCAACAAAGCGCCTTTGGAATGGACGTGCAGTTTTTTGTAAATATTTTTAATGTGGTACCGGATACCGTTGACCGACAAATTGAGCGCTTCGGCAACTTGCTGATAGGTAAGTCCGTCCACCAGAAGGCGACTGATTTGCAACTCATGATCGGAAAGCACCTCGGGTTGTGTGTTACGCGAATTTGGTTGGAAATAAGACAAAATGCGGCGGGCGACCGTGGGGCTGAGCGCGGCACCACCATTTTCGAAAAGTTCGACCAGCGTGTTTTCCAGTTTTTTGAAATCGCCGTCTTTGATCAGGTAACCGTTTGCCCCGCAGCAGATGCAGGTGAAAATTGTGTCGTAGTCGTCTACTACTGTGTGCATGATGATGTCCGCTTGCGGCAGCAGGCGACGGACAATAGGAATGCCCTCCGAACCGGAGATACCGGGCAGGTTAATGTCGAGCAAGACGATGTGGATGTCCATGAACTTCCGAAAGTATTTTTTGAATTTCGCCATGGAGTCCACCATCAGTACACATTTCACCATGCTGCTTTTGGCAAAATAGGCTGTCATTTCTTCCCGGAGCACCGGATCGTCTTCGATAATTGCGATATGGATGGGCATGGCTACGGTATTGCGAATAATTGCGGGAAAGACAGCACAATGATTTGTTCGGTGTCGGTCGTTTTCATTTTTTTTATTGTTGCCCCGATTTTTTGGAGCCTCCGGTTCACGGAAGACATGCCGCGGCTGTCGGATGGGACGTTGAGATGCCCGTCGCCTGCCTTTCCGAAGGTGTTGGTCATTGTCAACAGAAGGGCGTTTTTGTCTGTGAGAGCAAGTTGAACAGAAATATTTTTGGGATGAGCATGCTTGACCATATTGGTCAGCAGTTCCTGAAAGATCATGATCGCGTTGTGGCGAAAATCGAGTGAAATCTCTCCATCGGGCACAGGTTCGGGCAGGATGAACCGGCACCGGATGTTCAAGGGTTTCAGATAATCGTCGGCAAAATCCTGCATCCGGGTCAAGAGGTTCTCCAACCGATCTTTGTGGGGATCAACGGACCAGATCAAGGTGCGCAATGACTGCAGGGTATGCTGGTTTGCCTCTTGCAATCTTGCCCAGATCTCCGGTTCGGGAAATACATGTTTGTCCAAAAACTCCCGTTTGATCTTTTGCAAAAGGATGTTGGTGATATTCAATTTGTTCCCGATGTCGTCGTGCAGGTCGTCGGCGATTTGTTGCCGGATGGTGTATGTGCGCAATGCTTGTCGTAGGCGATGGCGGTATGCCAGATAGGCGAGCAGAAAAAGTACCGCCAAGAACATGGCCCGAAACCACCAGGCTTCGTAATAGGGCTGCGCGACGGCTAAGTTCAATCGTGTGGATTCGCCGAAATGCCCATCATACGGCATGGCCTGCACTTCCAAGGTATAGTATCCCGGAGCCAAGTTGAACAACCGAATTTTGCTTTCGCCATCGGTGTAAACCCATTCCGAGAACACGCCCGCAATCCGATACCGGAACCGGGTTTGCGACGACCGTACGAAGTCGTTCATCCCCACACAAACCTCTACCAGGCGGGGATAAGGCGGGAGTTGGAGTACTCCATCCGGCACGTGACGTACGTCGGTCGAGTCGGCTCCGATGGCGTACACATGCACCAGCGAAAGAATCGTCTTGTACCGGAATCCGGGCGGCTGGAGCGAATCCGGGTGAAAATGCACCAAACCGGCTACCCCGCCAAACAATAGCGTGCCGTTTGGGGCACGCGCACTCGCTGCAGAGTTGAACTCATTGCCTGGAATTCCGTCTTCTTCGTGGTAATTGTGCACGATTCCGGTTTGTACATCCAAGCGGGAAAGCCCATCATGCGTGCTGATCCACAGCACCCGGTCGTCGTTGCTGGCCTCTATTCTACAGGTGGAGTTGTTGGCCAGGCCACGCTCGGTGTCGAACCACGCGAATGAGTTGCCGGCGCGGTTGTACTTAGCCAGCCCTTTGCCTTTCGTCGCGATCCAAATATTGTCGAAGCGGTCGGCGTACAGATCACTGACGAAAACGTCCGGCAGCATCGTATCGAGCCTGCAATGCTCGGGCGAACGGCTGTATCGCAGGCGAAACAACCCGTTTTCGGCACCGGCCCAGATGCTGGAATCCCGGTCGGGCAACAAGGCGCGAAAAAACGCCGCCTTCACAGGTTTGGTAGTTCCCGGATGCGTCACCGGATGCAAGTCGAATGGGGCTTCGGGAGGAGACCAGTAAAGATTGGTGTAGGTGCCCACCCAGATATTTCCGGTGAGATCCCGGCAAATAGAAAGGGCACTGACCGGGACATGTTTCATCGGTGCCGACAAGGCTGGTTTGCGTACGTTGTTCTGTTGTTTGTTTAGTACGAACACACCGTCCTTGTTCTCGCAAACCAGCATCCATGTGGTCGTGTCCAAGGGGATGCCTCCCCACACGCCCTGCATACCCGATACGCGGCTGATCCCTTCCTTAGCCAGGTTTCCACGAAAAAAACCAGTGTAGGTACCGGCCCACCAGTTTCCCATAGAATCGGTCAAAATGCCACGCACCTCGCTGCCGACCAAGCCCGCGGGTACGTGGAATTGGTTGCTGCGTTTTTGGAAGATAAATAACCCCAACGTGGTGCCGATTGCTTCCTGCCCAGTGGATAGCGTGCAATGCAACCGCAATATGTTCCGCTGTTTGTAGAACTTATCCAGCGCTGCAACGGTCGGAAAAATGTCGGAAAGCACCTGTTGGCGTTCCGGCTCGAATTTGCCGCTAAGAGGATTAAAGCGGTACAGATTTCGCACATAATCCCAGCCGACCAAGCCTCTTGGCGTTTGGATCAGACCAAGCAGCCCGGCTATTGTTGTGGGATTGTTTAAAAACCAGGGAAGCGGGTAGTGGGTGTATGTGCCGGATGCCGATACATGGTAGGCCTCTTGCGCCGCCGGCAGCAACCAGATGCCTTCGGAACTGGAGGACGAGGCCACGATTTTCGTGGCAGGAGCACCAGGTGCAGCTCCGAGCATGTCTATGGAATACTGATTGGAATCTGTGCGTACCATACGGTACAAGGCGCTATCGGCAATTACCCAGTACGTGCTGTCTTTCTGCCGTTCGATCTGGGTGCATTTTTCGAGAATGTTTCGAGGGAATCCTACTGTTTCAAACGGTTCGATCTGATCTTTTGAAACATCCACCAGCCAGCCTTTGCCCGATGTGCAAACAAGCAAATGGCCGGCGCTGCCGGGCGTACTCAGGTATTCCAAATCGGTAATAAACTCGGTGGGCAGGAAACCCTTTTTTTTGTCTGAAAAACGCCTCACGCGGAACCCGTCGAACCGGTAAAGCCCGCTGTGCGTGCCGAACCAGAGCATGCCCTTTTTGTCTTCACAAATAGACGTGACAATCTGGTTCGCAAGCCCGTCCTGCATACTGATACGACGTAAGTCGTACTCGGTCGTTCGGGCATGCTGGGCAAAAGAGAACTTGCCACCTACGCATGCGAAGCCGATGCAAAGGAGCAGACGAGGATAGTACCAAATCGAAGCGCACATACCGTTTGAACGGAGTGTAGGGAGTAAAGGAAGGCGGCGAAGGTAAAAATTATCCGAACAAAGAGTTGATTTGCCGACCAATCTCCTGACTACATGAAAATGTAGTCAGGAGATATTATTGTGCAACGACAGGGATACGCCCATTCCAGCGGCATTACTTTTACCACAATGTTTGCCATGTACACGCAAACAGTATTTTTTTAATCACGACACACTTCAATTTGAACGATTTACCCTAAGTGCCATGCAAGACCTGGCAGATCTCATTGATTTTATTCAGAAGACCAAGTTCAAGTCGAACTCCCTTCTGGAAGCGCTCATTCGGCCCGACTCGCAGTTGGGCAAAATGTACCACGCCATTGCCAAGGGAGATGCCTTGTCTGACCGCGACTTGCTGGACCTCCTCCCGGAATTGGGGAGTTTGCAATCGGTGGCCACGCTTCGAAACCGGTTGAAAAACAGGTTGTGCGATGCCGTGTTCCTGCTCGACTTTCGGGAGGAAAACTACCCGGACAGGCATGTGGCATTCGTCGAATGCGTCAAGAAATGGAGCGCAGCGATGATCCTGATCACCAGAAACATCCGCAGCATCGGGATCAAACAGTTGGAAAACCTGCTTCGGCACACCTTGGAGTTCGAGTTCACGGAGATCAGCATGAACATCATCCGCACGCTGGAGCTGTACTACGGCACCATTGAGGGCAACCAGCGGAAGTTTTCCGAACTGGAAGAGACCTTGCTCGAACTGGAGGAGGCTTGGCTCGCCGAGCGAAAGGCCGAACGCCTGTACTGCAACCTCGTCATGCACTATGTGAATACCCGTGCCGATAAGTACGCGGCTTCAGAGAAAGCAAAAGAATACTTTGCGCAGGTACAGCCGCTCATGCAACGACACCAGGCATTCAAGATTCACTTTTTCGGCTATCTAATCAACACGGTCATTTACGACAGCTTGCACGAATACGACCAGATGGAAGTAGTTTGCCTTGATGCAGTGGCATTTTTCGAAGCAAAAAAGTATCGTAGTGGCATGGTACAGCAAACGTTTTATTACAACCTGCTGACGTGCTACCTGAATACCCGGCAATTCGAAAAAGGGCTTCCCTATTTTCACAAGTTGGAATTGTTGGTGGAAGAAAATTCCTTCAATTGGTTCAAACTACAGGAACTCTACCTGATGACGGCCATGCACAGCGAAAAATATCGGGAAGGATTGAACGCCCTGGAAAAAGTGCGATCAAATCCGAGTTTCCAGTCGCAGCCTTCGCATGTCCAGGAAATCTGGCGAATTTTTGAGGCATATCTGTTCTACCTCATGCTCACGGGGCAGTTGCCCGGCGAAGAGGCCCGGTTGTCCCATTTCCGAATGAGCCGTTTTCTGAACGAGGTTCCGGTGCTCTCAAGGGACAAGCGGGGCATGAACATCGCCGTGCTTATTGTCCAATTCCTGTATTACGCGGCCATGCGCATGCAAGACGAGTGCGAAGACCGGGTGGATGCCCTGAAGAAATATGCCACCCGGTACCTCAACGACGACATGACGCTTCGCAACCGATGTTTCATCAAAATGATCCTGCAAATCCCGGCCAGCTCGTTCGACAGCAAACTGATCCGGAAAAAAACCCAGGAAACATTTGCCCAACTTCAACAGATGCCCTGGCACACGGTAAACCAGCACCGGGAGGTGGAAGTCGTCCCCTACGAACACCTCTGGCTCATCGTGCTTCGGTCGCTTGAAAAACCGCTTGCAATCCCGGAAGTCGTCCATGTGCCTAAATCGGCAACTGGAATTCCCGCGCAACTGACCGCCTCAAAATAAGACTTGAGCATAAAAGCCAATCCAAAAACAACGTATTACGCAGGCATAGCAAACTGCCAAAATTAGATCATGTGTTACCCAAAAAACTTTAAATCAATTTTTAACACATAACATTAAATGTTATGCGTTAAAAATTCGGTTTTTTGTCCTTGTCATGGGGCTACCCAGAGTCGTACATTTGAAATGTTATTAATCCGTAATCCTTAACGCTTTAATTATTCCGCCTATGAAGGTCTTTTCGTACTGTTTCGATGTGCTGCGATCGAACAAACTCAAGGTTTCCCGTCCATACACCCTTGATGCCTCGATCAACAACTTGGACGTGCTGGGGCAATAAGGCCCCTAGCACCACCTGACAAGTAGCAGGAAGGGCAGATGCCCTTCCTGCCTTGACTGCCGGGTGATTCCTCTTCGTCCATTCATGGAACTTACAGCAAGCAACTCGCCGCCCGGCGTACATGCCGGAAGGTGCTTTTTATACCTAATCAATCACACCACAGAGCATGGCATCCAAGCCAATTCAACCAACCATTTTCGACGACTTCGGAGTGCCTCTATTCCTGATCGGCTCCGATATTCCGGCACCGCTCCGCGATCTCGCGCCCACTGGCCTGAACTGGATCATGGTACCCCAACAAACCGAAAACACACCGGAACCGCTTAGTCCGATCGGCGTCGGACGGGAATTCCAGTCGGACAGGGACAAAAAAAAGACTACGCTTCAGACCCGTGCCGAACGATAGTGCGCCGAAACAGGCCAGCAGCCAACCAATGACAAACATGTAAAATCTTTTAATCGAATAGTCTATCTCATGCAGGAGTTGATCAATTTGGTACACCTGTTCCAGCGCACGAAGTTCAAAGTGAGTGGAATGATGGGCATTATCCTCGAACCCGATTCGGAGATGGAGCGCTTCTACAACGCCATTGCCGTCGGTGCCGTCAAAACAGACGACGATGCCAAAGTATATTTTCCCGATTACGCCCAAAACCCGACTCGCCTGCACACCATAAAGGGTAAGCTGAAGGAACGGCTCAACGACTCGATCTTGCTTCTGGATTTTCGGGAGTCCGCCTTTACCGAACGGCAAAACGCTTTTTATGCCTGTTCCAAGAAGTGGGCAACCGCCATGACCTTGATGTCCAAAAACGCTCGCGAAAACGGGATCAACCTCCTGGAAAACCTCCTGCGTCAAACCCTTCGCTTCGAGTTCACCGAGATCACCGTGGATATTCTGCGCACCCTTCGCCTGCATTACGGCATCTTGGAGGGCGACCAAAAGCGTTTTGATCAGATCGAACTGCAACTCAATCAGTATGAGGAGTATTGGGTCATGGAGCGCAAAACCGAGGGGTTTTATGCGGAATTGGTGACCCGATATGTACGCAACAAATCCCAAAAAGAAGACATATCCAAAAAAGCCCGCGACTACTTCGAATGTGTCAAGCCCTACATGGCGCAGTGCGACACCTTCAAAGTACAGTTCTTTGGGCGCCTGCTCGAAATCCTCATCTACGATAGCGTGCAAAACTATGCTGTTACTGCCCGGCTCTGTGAAGAGGCTTTGGCTTTTTTTGCCAAAAAAGATTACGTCAGCAGCATTGCCCTGCAGGTGTTTAACTACAACTTGTTTACCTGTTACCTTCAGCTGCGCCAGCATGACAAATGCCTGCTCATGGCACAACAACACCAGTACCTTTTCGAAGACGGGAGCTACAATTGGTTCAAACTGCAAGAACTGTATTTCCTTTCGGCAATGCACTCGGGCAACTACTCCGAAGGACTTAGGATCAGCCTCCTCGTCGCTGCACATCCCAATCTGGAACATCAGCCCGTTCCGGTCATCGAAACCTGGAAAATATTTGAGGCGTATATCGCGCTGCTCTCCCTGGTCGGGCTGATCGCCACTTCTGACTTGGGGCACAAGTTCAAGCCCTCCAAGTTCCTGAACGAGATCCAATTCTTCACAAAAGACAAGTCGGGCATGAACATCCCTGTCCTCGTCGTCCAATTTATGTTCGATCTGTCCCAAAACCGGTGGTCACAGATTATTGACCGGGCCGAAGGTTTGGCCAAGTACCGCTCTCGGTACGTCAATGGGCCGGAGATGGGCCGAAGCCAGTGTTTCATACGGATGTTGGAACAAATCTCCAAGGCATCCTTTCGTTTGCCCGACGTACAAAAACGTACCGCAGAAACTCTTCGACAACTGACAGACACCCCTTCGAGCGTGAACAATCCGGATGCCGAAATTGAGATCGTACCGTACGAGGTGTTGTGGAGCATTGTCCTAAACATACTGGGCAAACCCAGACAAAACGAACTGTTAACCCTGCCACCCACATCGGTACAGCTGCGGGTTTGACAGTATTGTTTTTTATATGTCATAGAGGCTCACAGAGACTAAGAGGACACAGAGAAATAAAAACTCTGTGTCCTCTTAGTCTCTGTGAGCCTCTGTGATATATACTACCCGGCAAACCTTATTGAGTAAGAATCCCCGAGTTTCTGTCCAAAGGGTTGGGGCATAGTGCTTATATTTTTGTGAGGTAATTATTAAAATAATCATCTCATGAAAAGTAAGACAATCTTCCAGCCCGGCGCTATGCGTCATCTCTCCTCCTACTGCCATTCCTATCCGTACAAGGCTGTTAATTATCAAGACGACATTGTCATTATTGACGTAATCGGCTTTTGACTGCGTAATCAAAAAACCCGCACTCAAAGACTGGGTCATGCGACGATCACTTGTGATTAAACTTCCACCTGTTTTTCGGGGCGCAAACGAGCGCCCCGAACTCAGATTGCCTTCCCCCACTATGAGAAACATGGAAAGAAGGATTTGTATCAACCACTTTTAAAAAGAGCAGGTACTGTGAAAAAAAATTATACACAATACCAGAACACGCTATTAAGCCCGCAAAATGATGTTGTAATCAAAAAGACGAGAATTAAAGCGGATATAGTATTCGGATCGCCAAGCACCGGTTGTAAAGGTTCGGGCGTATGCACCGTTGTCCCGGCGGCACAGATGGGTAGCAAGGTATTGAAGTGTCCGTATGCAACTGCTTGGATATCAATGATAAATTCACGAAAACTTCGCTTTTCGTTTATCAAGTCATCCATGACGGAACAGCAGATCAAGTGTTATTTCCGATGGAATCTTTTCCAAGTATTCGAGTCGGTAGCCATGCCGCTTTTTGTACAAAACCGTTTTGGCACGCACCGTCCATTGATTATAAAATCAGGTATTTATCATGTAGATGAACGCATGAATGAACTAATCGTGGACTTCCTCTTGGCCGATATATAACGAACATTATTCAACTCTATGAAAAAAGGATATGATTTCGAAGAATACAGGTTCCAAAAACGAGAACCAAACACGCAGGCTTTGTTGTGGTGCCTTTTGGGCAAAAGCGAAACCATCCCACACGAATTTGGAACAATATGGCAACAAATGATCCCGGAAACTCGGGGTTTTCATCCCGGTATACCAAGTGAAAGTAGCCGAACGACCGCCTTGTGGCCCAATTCTTCACTACCGTCAGAACCTGCCGGAACAGGCAAGATAAGGGAAGGCCCTTGATAGTGCATTGTGCTTCCAGCACATAAATTCATATTTTTTTATAAAAATAATCTATACTCGATAAGTATGCACATCGGGTATATGGCATTGGCTATGCCATTAAAATCCATGCGATACATTACCGCAATAACGAAGTCAATCTATAAATTTCCCATTTCATGAAAAATTATACACCCACGCGTCAATTAGTCCAATGGATGCATGCAGCGTACGACTATTCCAAAGCAAATGTTGGCATTAACAACATTATCGGTTTGTCTTTACTGACCATGATCCTTGGAATAGGAATAACCGGCAGGCTCCTTTTTTGGCCATCTGCAGAAAACGCACATACCTCCACCACCCTGCTCCAGGCACCGAACAGGCAATGGGTGGACGATGCAGGCGTTCGGATTTCCTCACCCATGAATCTCGGGCGTACGGAGGTCACGCTGTCCAACGAGCCTGTGGCGATCAATGGCCGTACATCCATCCGGAGAGTGGTCGGCATCCATCCGGAGTTCGACGAACAACTGGATGCTGAAATGGTCTTCGTGTACGAGGATGCCGACCTCAACGGCCTCGACGAGGCCAAACTCATCCTGTATTCATCTACCGATAAGGGCTGTACCTGGGCGCCGCATCGAAACAGCGTCGTTGATTCCGAACGCAATACCATCACGCTCGACGGTATTGCGCATTTTTCGTTGTGGACAGCTGCTGAAGCGCCACCACAGCCACTGGCCGGCATCCTCGCTTTTGTACACGGTGCCGACGACAACTCTGGCGCCGGCACCGGTATTTCCGCATGGGTGAGCAACGGCGACGGCACCTTCAGAACCACCAAAATTTCAGATACGGGTTTCGACCGCGACAACAACGGAACCGAAGTCTTCGGCAATGATGCTACTGCCGCTTCCTTCTTCGAAGATATCACCGGCGACGGCATCACCGACCTCGTCCACGTCACCGAAAACAACAACCGCTCGATCTATGTGTATCCCGGCAGGGGCGACGGTTCGTTCGTCAAAACCAACCCGATTTCCACCACCAGCATGCAGGCTGGAACCAATTCGGTTTTTGCCGGCGTAAACGGGACGGAACAGTCGTTTTTGGGCGATGTGAACGGCGACGGCAATTTCGATTACGTCTTTTCCGGCAACGACAACATCGTACACGTTTGGCTGGGCAACACCAACGGCACTTTCCTGACAACCAAAGTGTCCACTACGCTGACCGGCTCGAATGGCTACCTGACCTCCGGGGTATCTGCCGCAGAGACGTCATTTTTAGGCGACGTGAATGGCGACGGAAAAGCCGACTTGGTTTGTTCCAACGAAGGAGACAGCCGCAGTATCCGCGTTTGGTTAGCCACCAACGGGGGCAGCTTCGCCGCATCGCCGGTACTCACCAGCAACATGCAGCAAACCGGCAGCTCCCTCACAGCGGGCATAGCCGCAAATGAAACCTCCCAACTGGCCGACGTGAACAACGACGGCGACCTCGACTATGTGCATGCCAACGAATTGAATTCCAACAACGACATCTTCGTTTTCCTCGGCAACGGCGACGGCACCTTTGCCACTACATACATCAGTTCGGTAGTGAACAACCCTTCCGGGACCAGTTTTACCGTAATTGGAGAAAGTGGTGCCGAGTTTGGCCAGTGGATTGACGTGACCGGCGACGGCAAGGTTGACTTTGTAAACTCCCACGAAGGATTGGGGACGAACAGTGGTATATACGTGTACCCCGGCAACGGCGATGGCACCTTCCAAGCCGCTCCCATCGAAACCAAACTGGGAGGCACCTGCACCCCATTTCAGACCGGCGTGGATGCCACCGAAACGACCAAAATCGTGCCCTTGCTCAGCAACGGCAGTACAATAGCCAGCAATGGCCGGGTCAATAAATCGGGCGCTAATCCCGCCCCCGGTGGCGTGAACGCCGACCTGCTCCTCTGGTTCGATGCCGACAGCCTCGCCAATCTCTCGGATGGGGCAGCTGTAAGCACTTGGTCAGGTGTTGGCTCCTGGGGGGCAGCACAGCAGGTAACTGCCGGTGCACGGCCCACCTTTTACAAAACTACCGCCGGCAAACTCATCAACTTCCACCCCGCCCTAAGTTTCGACGGCGGCGATGAACTCACCAACGACCACCGCCTGTACTGCAACAACTTGCCCTGGCAGGTCATCACGGTGGGCTTTGACGAGCGCACAGCCCTCGGCCAACTCCGAGCGCCAATGGGCATCGGCGCCGACGGGAACTACCCCGCCATGGACCTGCAAACAGACGGCGTCAGCCCCAACGGCTGGAACCCCTGGATGACCGGCAGCAGTCCCGCCGAATGGAACGGTGGCACGGCGTTGCTTTTTAACGGCAATACCGGCGGCACAAACCGCCAGCCGCAGATTTTCTCCTTTAGCTCCACCAATGCCAGCACCTCCGCCACGGACAACATCGTGAGCTGGGTGGACGGCCACAAACAAACCACCACACTCGACGCCAAACAACAGGCCGAGATCGGCAATCGCCTCTTTATCGGTTCCTCCGGCGGCGAACAATGGCTCGGGCGGATCCCCGAAGTCATCATTTATACCCGCCAACTCACCGACCCGGAAATGCAACGGGTCAACTCCTACCTGGCGCTCAAGTACGGCATTACCCTTCGGCAAACTACGCCTACGGATTATCTGGCATCCAGCGGCACCGTGCTCTGGAATGCCACGACCGACGCGGCCTATACCATCAACGTGGCCGGTATTGGGCGCGACGACAACCAGAATCTCCACCAGCGGCAGTCGCAATCGGCAAATGCCGGGCTTCAGGTGGTCATCGGAAACGGCAGCACCGTGGTGGCCACCAACGCTGCCAACGGCGCGAACTTTTCCACAAACGGCTCCTACATGCTCTGGGGCAACAACAACGGTTCGACCTATTTCGGTACATCGTTCGAGTTCAACAACATGAACTCCCGCATGGACCGAATTTGGAAAGTGCGCGAAACCGGCACCGTCGGCAGCGTAAAAGTGGCCTTGCCCAAAACCAACCTGCCCACCAACCTGACACAGGTACACCTACTGGTCAGCAACGACGCCACCTTCGACGGCAGCGATCAAATGATCGCCATGAACAGCGAAACCATTGGCGGCGTCAACTATTTCACGGCCAACGTGGACTTCAACAGCGGCCAGCACTACTCGTTCGGCGCATACCAGACCGCACCGGGCTGCGTGAGCGCCAATCTCCAACTTTGGCTGAAAGCCGACCAAACACTCCCAAATACGGCCGGCAACCTGACCGACTGGGAAACGGTGTCCGGAAACCCGGCATTCAACTTCGTTTACACCAATTCCGACCCACAGCGGCAAGAGGGTGTGGTCAACTTTAACCCGGTCGTCAATTTCGACGGCAACGACTTCTTCCGCACCGATCCCGGCCTCGGAACCCTCAACTACACCAGCGCTTTCACACAAGGCGAGGCAATCACCGTGACACGAAGGGGAACCCTCGGAAACTACGGCGGACCCTACGATTTTGGTGGCAATTCCAACACACACTACACATTTGGCAACAGCTACCTCTACAACGATTTTGGCACCACGCTTCGAGCTGCCTGGCATCCGGGCACGCTGGCAGTGGCCGAAGGCGGCGGCACCACCTCCGCACCTACCGTGGATGTAGCCCAGTTCCAAATTTTCGGCAACTGGTCGGCTACCAACGATTGGGCCTCCGGCTTCAACGGAAAAACCCAATACAGCCGGGCGAGCAATACCGTGAGCTTTGCTCCCAATGCAGGCGGCAACCATATCGGGGCAAGTACCAGCTATCCCTTCAATGGCGACGTAGCAGAGGTTGTCCTCTATGACCGAAAACTGACCGCCCCCGAGCGCCAGCGCGTGAACAGCTACCTGGCGCTGAAATACGGCATCACGCTGGATCAGACCAGCCCGACCAACTACTTGGCCGGCAACGGATCGGTCATCTGGGACGCCACGGCGAACGCCACCTACAGCCGGAACATCGCCGGCATGGGCCGCGACAACTGCTCGGGCCTCTACCAAAAACAGTCCAAGTCCATCAACAAGGACGCCATCCTCACCATTGGCCTCGGCACGGTGGCGGCCACCAACGCCGCCAACTCCAGCACCATCGCCAACGACCGTTCCTTCATGCTTTGGGGCCACAACGGCGGCGCCAATACCTTTGCCAGCCCGATCACCAGCCCCAACGCCAACCGGCGCATGGAACGGGTATGGAAAGTGGACAAAACCAACTGGACGGATGCCTCCATCCAGATCAAGATCGGAAACCCACTGGCCGAGCGCCTGCTCATCAGCACCAATCCGACGTTTGCTACGATCAACACGGACTTGCCCGTCACCGGCGGGCAGGTGACGCTCAACTCGTCATCCATCCCCGATGGCGCATACATTACCTTCGGCCGGCAGTTCTTCCCGCCCGGCGGCGTAGCGGCCAACCTCGCGTTCTGGGTACAAACCGAGGGCAGCTCGTTCTCGGCCGGCGCACCGTCTCAAAACGGCCAGATCATTGACACCTTGTACGACCTGGCTGCCAACGGCCGCGCCTACAACCCGAACCCCGCTCAAACACCCGTGTATTTCGATACCGAATGCGACCGCCTGAACTACCACCCCATCATGCGATTCGACGGGGTGGACGATCACTGGTGGACCACCGCCGACGTGGACAAGGACGTGTACAGCCACTTTGCCGTGTTCACGGTGTTCCGATCGCCCAGCACCAACATCAACAGTGCCCTTTGGGGCAACGCCGACGGCAGCTTCCAGCGCTTCAGCCTGGCGAGCAGCACCCGGCGCACCTGGTGTTCGCCATGTCTGGATTTTAACGGTGTTCTTCAGCCCAATACCTGGTATGTGGCCTCCGACCTTATTGACAACACCGTGCAGACCAACGGGAGCATGTTGTATTCCAACGGCAAACTCGACGCTACCTTTACCAACAACTCGGGTTTTTCTTCTGCGCCGTTCTACATCGGTCGTCGGGGGGCTATTACCGATTTCCAAAAAGGCGATATGGTGGAAGTCATTCTCTATGGCGTCCCCTCCGGAGGGCCTTCCATCGCCGCTACGCAACGCCGGGCGGTCGAGTCGTACCTTTCCGTGAAATACGGCCTGACGCTCGACCAGACCACGCCGACCGACTACCTCGCTTCCGATTTTACGACCAAAATGTGGGAAGCAAGCCAGAACACTGGTTATGGCCACGACATTGCCGGTATGGCTCGCGACGACAACGGCAGCCTGTACCAAAAACAGAGCAAATCGGTGAACAACGACGCGGTGATCAGCATGTCCATCGGTTCGGCCTTTGCACCCGATAATGCTTCCAACACCGGGACGATCACCAACGACAAGTCCTTCCTGATGTGGAGCAACAACAACGGCGCCCTCAGTTTCACCACCAACGTGTCGGGCACCAACGTGAACAAGCGCCTCGCACGGGTCTGGAAAGTGGACAAAACCAACTGGGCCGACCAGACGATCACGCTCTGCTACAATTCCGGCGTGAGCCGCTACCTGCTCATCAGCACCGATCCGACCTTTGCCACGATCAACCAGGAACTGGCCCTGAACGAAGGCGGCTGTGTAAGTGTCAACTCCTCGCTACTGCCCGACGGTGCCTACTTCACCATCGCCACGAGCGACATCGGTCCCGGCTGCGTGAGCTCCGGCCTACGCGTCTGGATGCGGGCCGATGCCGGTATCGGCTGTGCCTTGGGCGCCAACATCGAGCAGTGGTACGATCAGTCGCCCTACGGCAACCACCCGACGTCTGTCAGCAGCCCGACTTTTGTCAAAAACAAGATCAACTTCAACCCGGCCGTGCATTTCGACGGTGTCGCTATTGACCAATACTTCGATTTTGGTAACCTGACAAACGGCTACACCGCCGGCCAGGCTTTTGCCGTCACACAACAAACGAATGCAGATGTGACAAACGGCCACGAAACCGGCCTTTGGCGAATTGGCGGCAACAGCAACACCCACCACACCTGGGTGGATGAGCAAATCTTCGAGAGTTTCGGCAACAACAACCGGGTGGACAACTTAGCCACTCCGCAAAGTACCGACATCCCGCACCTGTACAGTACCAGCCAGGGCTCTAACACGGCCAATATTTACTGGAACGGAACGAGCATCCACAGCAGCACGCGCACCACGCTTTTCCCGAACGAACCGATGTGGCTCGGCAAAAACCGGGCGGGATACCGATACCTCGGAGACCTGCCCGAGTTTGCCCTGTACGACCGCGTCCTGGCTCAGTACGAGCGGGAAAAAGTGAACACATACTTCGCCATCCGGTACGGCTTGCCGCTGCCGCACAACTACTATTCCGGAACCTACAACGGCTCCAACGGCGGCACCACCACGCTTTACGACGTGAGTACCTACGGCAACGACGTGGCCGGTATCGGTCGCGAAACCTGCCAGGGTTTGCACCAAAAACAGTCGAAAAGCATCAACAGCGACGCCCTTGTCACTATCGGGAATGTGGATATCGCCATGGACAACATGAGCAATACCAACGCCATGAACGACGGCGCTTTCCTGCTCTGGGGCAACAACGACGGTGCCATTACCTGGCAATACACCGAAGCGCCAGCCAGCCGCGGCCGCCTCGCCCGCGAATGGAAAGTAGCCGAAAAGGGCACGGTAGGCACGGTCAAACTGCGTGTTCCCGACTACGAAAGCGCATTGACGACCAAACTCCCCAGAGCCGTCAATGGAACAATCTACCTGCTTGTAGATGCCGACGGGGATTTCAGTAGCGGTTCCACCGAAATCGCCATGACGCTGAACGGCACGGACTGGGAAGCCGACGTGAATTTCAGCAACGGGCAGTATTTCACGTTCGCATCCGAGGTGCCGGTGGCGCCGGGTGGCGTACCCGGTGGGTTGAGCCTCTGGTTGAAGGGAGATGTCGGCGTGACCGGCACCACCGACATCACCGCTTGGACAGACCAGATCGGCAATATCGAATTTCCACGAAAAAACGCTTCGAACACGCTTTCTGAAACCACCCTCAATTTCAACACCGTCATCAACTTTCCAAATACGGGGGACAATGGTTTTGAAATCACCAATACAAATCCATCCTTAGGCATGTTCGATCCGTCCGCGTCAGCCGGGTTTTCGACCTTCGGCGTCGGCGTCCCCTCGACGGCCGTAAACGATTGGCATCCGTTTATTTCCAAAACCAACGGCGGCACTTGGGATTTGGGCTGGGTCATGTCAACCAACGGCTACGTCACACAAACGACGAGCTTCGTATGGGGCAACCACTCCGGTAATGGGGCAGGGAACTCTGCAACCCAGACCTTTCCGTTGAACCAGCCGTTTGTCGCCACCGGGTGGTGGGATCCGGCTATGACCAACAAAAACCACATGAGCGTAAACGGAAAGGCGCCCGGCACTATAAATGTGCCTACCACCTCGTCCGTCGGCCATCCTTTGGGAATCGGCTATGCGCAGGGCTACGGGTTCAACGGCAAACTGGGCGAAGTCATCTACTACAACACCATGCTGAGCTCCACCGACCGGCAAAAGGTCAATTCTTACCTGGCGATAAGGTACGGTATTACACTTGACCAAACTGTGCCGACCAGCTACCTGGCCTCCGACGCTTCCGTGATATGGGATGCTGGAACCAATACCGGCTTCAACAACAACATCGCCGGTATAGGCAGGGATGATGCCTCGGGTTTGGAACAAAAACAATCCCAGTCCCAACTCCAGGGCTTTCAGCCGGTCATTGGCAATGCGGGCCAACTGGCCGAGACAAACACCTTGCATACCGGATCGTTCAGCACCGACAAGAGCTTCCTAATCTGGGGCTCCGACAACGGCGTGCCCGGCTACAACACAATCCTGACCGGCACCTCCCTCAACCGCATGAGCCGCATCTGGAAAGTGCAGGAAACCGGTACCGTCGGCACGGTGAAAGTGCGCATCCCTTCCGCCAACATCGCCTCGCTGACCTTGGTGCGCAGTACCGATGCTACCTTCGACAACACCGACACGCAGGTGCCGATGAGCTGCGACGAAACCGGCTGCTGGGCAACCATCAACTTCAACAACGGCGACTACTTCACCTTCGCCGGTATCGTGGGCGTGCCCTTCTCCGCCAACTTCAACGACCAGTTCGACGGCCTGACCGGCATCGAACCGGCCATACCGCCCACGCGCTGCAACTCCAATTTCTGGGATCGGGCAGGTGTGCGGACCACGGGCTACACCGGCGGCCCCGGCAACATCATGACCCCGGGCGTTACGGCCAACGAAACCACCCACCTCGCCGACGTGGACAACGACGGCGACCTCGACATCGTCTGGCTCTGGGATGCCAACATGGTCAACCCGGCCGCAGCGGGCGCCTATATCTGGAAAAGCAACGGCGACGGCACCTTCCAGTCAGCCGCCACCACCTACCTTGGCACCCTCACCGCCGGCGGCCTTCCCAACGGTACCAACCAAATCGGGCTGGGGGGAGTCAGTATTTATGAAAACACCCATGTGGCCGACGTCAATGGCGACGGCAACGTGGACCTCGTGTGGTTGTTTGAAACGACCAACAAAACCTATACCTGGTTCGGCAACGGCAACGGCACCTGGCAGGACGAAGCAGTGGTCAAGTCCGGCTATACCGGGGGCCCCGGAAATATCCTGACCCCTGGCGTTTCCGGCAACGAAAGCACTTTCCTCGTGGATGTAAACACCGACGGCCTCCTCGATATCGTCTGGGTGTACGACCACGGTGCAGCCAATGCCGGCGGAGTGTATATCTGGTTCGGACTCGGCGACGGAACCTGGCAGACGGCTGCCACGGTAGACATCGGCGCTTTCACTGGTACGCCCGGGCATTTCATGGGCGGCCAGACGGGTGCCGAAAGCACGCACATGGCCGACTTTACGGGCGACGGCATCCCGGACATCCTCTGGCTTTGGGAATCCAACAACGTTTCCTATTGCTGGCCGGGCAACGGCGACGGCACGTTCCAACACACAGCTATCGTGAAAAACGGCTACACGGGCGGCCCCAGCGGGCCATTGCCCATCGGCTACACGGCCAATGAAACCACCCATATTGCTGACGTGGACAACGACGGCAAACTGGACATCGTTTGGACCTGGGATGCCGGCCCATCCGTACCCACTGCCGGGGTGTACATCTGGCGCGGCATCGGCGACGGCACCTTCCAGACAGCAGCCGTGACCGATCTGGGCTCTCTCACCTCCAGCGGCATCTACAACGGAACCGGCGGTGGCAATCCCGTAGCATTAGGTGGTCAAAGCCTTTACGAAAGTTCTCACGTAGCCGACCTGAACGGCGACGGCGCCGTGGACCTGATGTGGCTGTATGAACTCGACAACTCGGCACACGTCTGGCTGTCCACCGACAAAGACGACGACGGTATCAGCGACAACACCGACGACGACGACGATGGCGATGCCATTGCCGACGTGTCCGATCCGTGCGAAAGCCCGGGCGGCGTGTTCCCAACACTGGCGCTGTGGCTGCGGGCCGATGAAGGTACCAGTTCGACTGCGAACGGCGCCACGGTCAACCAGTGGGAAGACCAAGGCCCCGGTGGCTACAACGCCACCCAACCGACCGCCGGCGAACGGCCTACGTTCCAGACGGACGCCGCCAACCTGTTCAATTTCAACCCGGTCGTCAAGTTTACCAGCACCAAAAATTTCCTGAACTATGGCATGCCGTTCCTAGACAAAAACGCGTACACGATTTTCACCGTGAACCGCAGAGACGGCGCAAGCACCTGGGCGGGTATTTTCTCCCAGAACCGGGGCGGCACCGCCGGCCGACCGGGCACCACGTACATCCTGAACAGCAACGACATCGGTCTGAATGGTATCAACCAAAACAACACGAATGTCAGCGTAGCCGACCCGCTTACCGGACATTTCCTGTTGCGAAATGTCGGCAGCGCCGGCAACAACCTGACCATCACGATGAACGGCGGCACGCCTACTGCTACGGGTACTTATCCCGGCACGCCCGGCGGTACGACGCTCGGCTATTACATCGGCCGGCACAACGACAACCTTGGGTATACCCTGATCGGGAATATCTCCGAGGTGATCGCGTACAGCAGCGCGCTCTCCGCCACACAGGTGAATGCCGTGGAAACCTACCTCGGCATCAAATACGGCCTGACGCTCGGACACAACTACCTGGCCTCCGACAACACGGTCATCTGGGACGTAGCGGCAAATGCTGCCTACTCCAACGACATTGCCGGTATCGGGCGCGACGACATTTCCACGCTGCAACAAAAGCAGTCGAAAAGTGCCAGCACCGACGCCTTGGTCACCATGGGCAACGGCGCCATCGAAGCCGACAACTGGGCCAATACCAACACTTTTACCAATGACCTGACCTACATGTTGTGGGGCAACAACAACGGCGCATTCAATACCTGGACAAACACCGGCTCCGCGCCCGGTTACAACCGCATCGCCCGCGCCTGGAAAGTGGCCGAAACCGGTACCGTCGGCGCCGTCAAACTGCGCGTGCCCGATAACAGCAGCCCACTTAGCACAAAATTGCCGACCGAAACAGGCAGTATTTACCTGCTCGTGGATGCCGACGGTGATTTCACCGCAGGCGCCACGGCAACAGCCATGACGCTGAACGGCACCAACTGGGAGCTCGATCAAAATTTCACCAACGGCCAGTATTTCACCTTCGCCATTTCCTGTGCGCCGCTAACCCTCAGCACCGAACCGGTGGATTATACCGGCTGCCCGGGCACCAACACGAATTTCTCCGTGACGGCCTCTGGCAGCAACCTGACCTACCAATGGCAGGAGAGCCAAGACGGTGGAACCAACTTTGCCAACCTCGGCGGCGCCACGAACAGCACCCTGGCCATTCCGGCGGTGAACAGCTACAAATACCGCGTGCTGCTCGCCGACGATTGCGGCCAGAAGGACACCTCGGTTGTCGTGACGGTCACGTTACTACAGGTACCGGCCATCACGACCCATCCGACGGACGCGACCGTTTGCTCCGGCAACAACGCGCTGTTCAGCGTGGTGGCTACCGGAACGAGCATTACCTACCAATGGCAGGAAAGTCTGGATGGTGGCTCCAACTGGTCGAACTTGTCCGGCCAGAACGGTGCATCGTTGACGCTGAACGCCGTTACCCTCGGCATGAGCGGTCGGCAATACCGCGTTGTTGTGAGCGGCACCTGTACGCCTCCGGCCACGTCAACCGCAGCCATCCTGACCGTCAACAGCGCGCCCACGATCACCACACAGCCGACCAACCAGACGGTTTGTCTCGGCAGCACCGCCTCATACAACGTGGTCGCTACCGGTAGCGGCATCACCTACCAGTGGGAACGCAGCACGAACGGCGGCGGCAGTTGGAGTGCTCTTGGCGGCGCCACCAATTCGTCGTACACCACCCCGGCTTCCACTGCCGTGATGAACGGCTACCAGTACCGGGTCGTGGTGACACAACCTGGCTGCGGCGCTGTAACCTCTACCGCAGCGACGCTCAATGTGGAAGGCGCCATTTCGATCCTTAGCCCGCCGGTGTCACAATCGGCATGCTCCGGTGGCAACGTTAGTTTCACCGTTGGCGCTTCGAGCGGAACGGGCGGAACACTGGCCTACCAGTGGGAACGCAGTACCGACGGCGGCTCCAACTGGTCCAACCTCGGCGGCGAAACTGGCACATCGCTCAATCTGACCGGCGTGACCGCCGGTATGAACGGCTACCAATACCGCGTAAAAGTCAACACCGGCGCTTGTCCGGCAGTGACCTCCGCAGTCGCCACCCTGACGGTGGAAGGCCCGGTGAATATCACCACGCATCCGGCCAACCTGACCTTGTGCGTCGGCGGCGCCATTACGTTCAGCGCTGCAGCCACCGTGCCGAACGGTACGCCAAATTATCAGTGGCAGCGCAGCACCGACGGTGGCACCAACTGGTCGAATCTCGCGGGCGAAACGACCCCGACCCTTGCACCGGGTACCGCTACAGCGGCCATGAACGGCTACAAATACCGCGTGCTTGTGAGCAGTGCGGGCTGTGCAGCCGTCATGTCCAATGTGGCGACACTGACCGTCGAAGGCCCGGTTACCGTTACGACCAACCCGACAAGTCAAACTATTTGCGCCGGGGACAACGTCACGTTCACCGCCGCAGCCACCGGCGGCGCGGGCACCGTATCGTACCAGTGGCAAGAACACAACGGCATGGCTTGGGCCGACCTCGGCGGTGAAACGAACCCGTCCCTGATCTTGATGGCCGTTGCCAATACGAAAAACGGCTACCAATACCGGGTAAAAGTGACCACGGGCGCCTGCACCACACCGGTGAACTCGACCGCCGCCACACTTACCGTGCAAGGCGCGATTTCGATCAGCGTTCCTCCTGCCAATCAGACCATCTGCCAGGGCGGAAACGCTTCCTTCAGCGTCACGGCTTCTGCCGGTGTCGCCGGCACGCTGCTCTACCAGTGGCAGGAAAATGACGGCAACGGTTGGGTGAATATCGGTGGCGCCACGAACAGCACCTTGTCGCTGACCAACGTGTCCAATACGAAAAACGGCTACCAGTACCGGGTTCAGATAAGCACGAGCAATTGCCCGGCTATAGCCTCCAGCACTGCCACGCTCATCGTGGAAGGTCCGGTGACCATCTCTGCCCAGCCGCAACCGGTCAGCGTATGTGATGGACAAGACGCAGTCTTCAGCGTAACCGCAAACGGCGGCGCGGGCACCTTGACGTACCAATGGCAGGAACACGACGGCAACGGCTGGGCAAACCTGTCCGGCGAAACGAACAGCAACCTGACCGTTTCGGCGGTATCGGGCGCCATGAACGGGTTCCAATACCGCGTCATCGTATCCACCGGCGCATGCAGCACGGTCACGTCCAACGCTGCCGCGCTCAGCGTGGAAGGCCCGATTACCGTGAACCAGCAGCCGGCCAATCAAACGGCTTGCGTGGGTGGAACGGCCACCTTTACCTTCTCGGCCACTACAGCGGTCGGAACGCTCAACTACCAGTGGTACCTGAGCACCGACGGCGGCGCCAACTACAATCCGATCATGGGCCAAAACGGGCCTACCCTAGTGGTGATTTCCGTGACGGCCGGCATGAACGGCTATCGGTACCGTGTGGGATTTGCTACCGACAATTGTGCGGAACAGCAGTCCAATTTCGCCAATCTCACGGTGGAAGGTCCGATTTCGATCACCACACAGCCGCAAAACCAGTCGGTTTGTGCCGGTTCGAACGCGACCTTTAGCGTGGCAGCCAATGCCGGCGCTGGCACGCTGGCATACCAGTGGCAGGTCAGCACCGACGGCGGCGCCAACTGGTCGAACCTCGCCGGTGCGACGAGCAGTTCGTACACCGTGACTGGTGCAACCATCGCCCAAAACGGGTACAAATACCGGGTATTGCTCACGTCCGGCGCATGTGCGCAAGTCATTTCCGATGTCGCTACGCTGAGTGTGGCTGCGCCTTTCAGCATCTCCACACATCCGGCCAACTCGACCAAATGCGCTGGAGAAAACGCCACTTTCTCCGTGACGGTCACCGGTGGTTCGGTCACCTACCAATGGGAAATCAGCACAGATGGTGGTACCAACTGGTCGAACGTATCACTCGCCACATCGAGCAGTTTAACTGTAAACAACGTGCTGAGTGCGCAAAACGGCCATAAATACCGGGTTCAAATCAGCGGCGGCGCTTGCGGCAACGCGACCTCCAACGTAGCTACACTGACTGTGCAAGGTCCGCTGGTCGTTACCACTCAACCAGCCAACGTCAACCAGTGCGCCGGTTCCAATGCCAGTTTCACAGCTGCCGGCACTGCCGGTGCCACCACGCCGTCCTATCAATGGGAGCGCAGCACCGATGGCGAAACCAACTGGTCGAACGTCTCGGGCGCTACCTCCGGCACGCTGAACCTGACCGGAATCACCGCCGCTATGAACGGCTATCTGTACCGCTTGGCCATCAGTACGACCGCATGTGGCACGATCCGCACCAACGCCGCTTCCCTGACGGTTGACGGCCCCGTGACCTTCAGCCAGCACCCGGTCAACCAAACGGCCTGTGTGGGCCAGACGGTCAAGTTCGGTGCCGCCGCCTCCAATGCGGGCAATGGCGGTCTCGTGTTCCAGTGGCAGGTCAGCGACGACAACATGACCTTCGTGAACGTGAACGACGGCCCCGTGTACAGCGGCGCCACCACGGACTCGCTCACCATTTCCAACCTGACGGGTCTCAACGGAAAATACTACCGCCTGCGCGCGGTGGGCGGCGTATGTGCCTCGGTTTTCTCGAACAGCGCTCAACTCACCGTCAACGGCTCGGCCCCTTCCGGACAGGCCGGCAGCAACGAGACAGTATGCGGATTCGCAGGCGTAACGTTCAACCTTGCCGGCGCTTCTGTTCCGGCATCGTTTGCCAACGGCACGATTTCCTGGACTACCAGCGGGACCGGTTCTTTCAACAACCCGAACGTCATCCATCCGATCTACACGCCCAGTGCGACAGATATTGCCAACGGCAGCGTCAACCTGATCTTGGTCGTCACCGGTACCGGCTCCTGTTCGGGCTTTGCCGTGGAAGACCAAATGACCCTGACGCTGGATGTGGCCAACCTGCCTACGGCGGATGCCGGACCGAACATTACGGTTTGCACCAACGACTTACCCATTGACTTTGCCACCTTGGATGTTCCACCCACAGCATCGAACGGTACGGTGGTCTGGACCAAACCGATGTCGGTCACCGGCACGTTCAACAACCCGAACCAACTGCACCCCGTGTTTACGCCTTCGCCGGCAGATATCGCCAACGGCAGCGTTACCCTGACGCTGACCACCTTGGGCAATGCGGGCGCCTGTGTTGGCGTGCAGCGTTCCGACGCGATCACGATTTCCTTTACGGGTAACAACGTATTGAGCGGGGTGCTCACCAGCGTAGGTTTAACAAACTTCTGCCCGGTAGGCTCGCTCAATCTCGTGGTGACCATTACCGGCGGTACGCCACCCTACGAAGTGGTCTATACCGATGGAACAAATCAGTTTACGGTTACGGGTTACACCAGCGGCTCAAACATACCCATAGCACCCACAGCGACGGCTACCTATTCCTTGGTCTCGGTGGAAGACATCATCAATTGCCCGAGCATTACCGTTTCGGGAACCGTATTGGTGACGCTGGATTCCGGTCTTTGCGACAACGACAACGACGGCCTGAACAATACGCAGGAAACCTTGGCGGGTACAAACCCGAACCTGGCAGATACGGACGGCGACGGCCTGACGGACGGCGAGGAGGTAAACGGCATCAATGATCCGAATACACCGGCAACACCGGTAGGCACCAGCGATCCCTTGGCTCCTTGCGATCCAAACCCGAACGCCATCACCTGCCCAACTGGTGACACCGACGGCGACGGCGTGCCCAATGGCGTGGAAACTACGGATGGCACCAACCCAAGCGACGCGTCCTCCTACGCAGATGGCGACGGCGACCTCGTGCCGAACTACGTCGAAACCCAGCAGGGCACCAACCCTGCCGATGGTACCGACTATCTCGATACAGATGGTGACCTCGTGCCAAACTATGTGGAAACGACGTACCAACCGAACAACGGCGGCACAGCCACCAACGCGAACGATCCGAACGATTTCACCGATACCGACAACGGCGGCGTACCAGATTACGTTGAAACGGTCCTTTTCCCGAACGAAGGTCTGACATCAACCGATCCAAATGTGCCAGCGGATGATCTGGTGGACAGCGACGGCGACGGCGTGCCCGACTATCAGGAACTACAAGACGGTACCGACCCGAGCGACGCCGGCTCCTTTGCCGACGGCGACGGCGACCTCGTACCGAACTACGTCGAGACCCAGCAGGGCACCGACCCGAACGACGGCACGGACTATGCCGATGCCGACGGCGACCTCGTCCCGGACTACGTCGAGACCACCTACCAGCCCAACAACGGCGGCGTGGCCACCAACGCGAACGATCCGAGCGACTTCACCGATACCGACAACGGCGGCGTGCCGGATTATGTCGAGACCGTCCTGTTCCCGAACAGCGGCCTGCCGGCAACAAACCCGGCAGTGGCTGCCGACGACAACCAGGATACGGACGGCGACGGCGTGCCCGACTTCACCGAACTGCAGGACGGTACCGACCCGAGCGACGCCGGCTCCTTTGCCGACGGCGACGGCGACCTCGTGCCCAACTACGT
>Ga0268299_1002121_pt1 | contig 26238 bp, 24 predicted proteins | sample NOBtaG_FD_193484 | JGI IMG/M metagenome (GOLD analysis project Ga0268299, IMG submission 193484) | Activated sludge microbial communities from bioreactor in Nijmegen, Gelderland, Netherland - NOB reactor | ecosystem: Engineered > Bioreactor > Aerobic > Activated sludge | place: Netherlands...
AGGGGGAAACCTCGTCCCAGAAACGGAACCAAAGTCATCTCACGCGCAGCATCCACGCGAGGAGGACACAACAGGAGAGATTATTTTGGACAGCAGTGGCACAGGCTACTTTTTTGGAGATGATAGTTAGGGGACCGCCGTCTTCCTATAGGATTCGATAGGCCGGAAAAGGACTCTCTTCTCCGGCCTAGTTGTCGCAACCACATCTACTTGGCGAATCGCACCACGATAGCCCCCATGAGATCGCCTTTTTTGAAATCCTTCCTGGGGCTGGCCGGGTGGGCGTTGTGGCAGGCGGCGCAGGATTCGGCGATGGCTAGATCTGCCGCGATGCCTTTGAACTGATTGCCGTCTTCGAAGGTGAGAATTCCCGTAGCGGGATTGGCTGCCAGTTTTTTGAGCGCTTCTTCCTCGGCCTTTGTCTTGGGAAGGTTTTCCTTATAGATCGGGGTCAATCCGATTAAGCCGAGTTCAAAATCCTTTAGCTCAGCGCCCGCCGCCTTGAGGAATTGAGCGGGAAGCATGATCCCGTGGTCATTCTTGGTCCAGTTTTCGTCAGGTTTGACATTGGACTTCGCGGCCTGAGCGACAATTTGCTGTGCATAAACGGTACGAAAAGCCTTCGCGGTAGCCAAGATATATTTGGCCGCTGCTTCGCGCGAGAATTCCGCTGAGTAGGCCAGTGGAATCGAGATTGCCAGGACCACAATCGATACGAACATGCTTGCCATGAATCCGATCCTGTCCTTCATACCTCACCTCCGGGGTTGAGATTGTCGATCAGAACGTCTTCGGCAGACCGTACCGTGCCCTCCATGGATGGAGTTGTCAAGCGACTTGTTGCACGTTGAGGGGTATCTGGCGAGACAGATCAGATGAGCCCGGACTGCGCTGCGGCGGGAGCAGGTTCGGGTTGCTGGGGAATTCCACCCCTCACGCACCAGAAGGGATGTGGCTGGTCCTTCTGACGAGGGGCGACGTCCGCGCGAAGGAAATCAACAGCGTAGGCTTCCGCAGGCTTCAGCGGAGACATGTCGCTTGTCCAGTAGGGTCCGGCTTTGATTCTTTGAAAGGGATGCCCTGCCGGTAACGCGGGGAGCGAGGAGCCTTGGTGCAGTGTCGGCTCAATGAGGGTCATGAGTTCGATAAAAGAGGGGAGACGCCATCCGGTCTGTCCTCCGGTCCTCTTGAGGCCGCAACGAGTCTGGGCCGTAGACCAGGTAACTTCACTAGCACCGGGCGATCGCTCCCAGACCAACTGGGTTGTGCGATCGATGACTGCTTCTTCCTGGAAGGTGCTCAGGATCGCAAAGCGGCCGGTCTGCGACACACTTGAGGTCGACCCGACCGGATTTACACTTCCGAGTAGGATGCTGACGCTGACGGCGAGGAGGGAAATGATTTTGTCATTGTCCATTTGTTGGTTCGGCATGTGGATGTTGGCGGGGAGTCAGGTCAGCAAGACTTAGACCGTAGCCAAGAAGGCGACCTGCGCGAAGCATAAGGGAGTAAAGGTTAGCAAACTGGGGGAGCCTAAACTTAGACAGGGCTGTGATTCTTGCAACATAGCCAAACTATCGTGTGATGCGAATGACGAACAACGCAGCGATGATTCGCTGATCTCAATAGCCGGACTCGTTCGATCCTGGACGGAATGGGGACAATTTTTGCCACAGCCTCGGGACACAGCATGGTTCGGTGAGAAAAATGCGGAGAAGAAAAGGGGACAGCTCAGGCTACTTTTGAGAAGCACCCAATCTTGTGGCTCATCACCCGCCTACGCAGGAAGCCACGGCTGTCAAGCCGTGGAGGAATGCTGATGGGTGTCCTCCGAAGCCTTGGCGAAGGAGGACATGCTTCGGCGGATTCCACCGAAGAAACCAAAGGGACCACGGCTGTAAAGCCGTGGGGCTCCACTCTCGCCATGATTTGGATCGCCTTGCTCACATCGCCTGCCGCCGAGGAAGAGAAGTCGGCTTGCTCCCTGCTGACCTCGAGCGATATCGAGGCTGTCGTCGGCAGGAAAGTGAGCGCGACCCAGCCGATGCATTTTGATGACATTCCGACTGGCCAGAAGGTCGTGAAGGTGCTTGGCTGCATGTGGGGAGTCTCTACTATGGGGCAAGTCTCCGTTAGCTGGTTTGGAGGGCCTCTTACCGATGATGAGATCGCCCAGTTGATCAAGATGACCAAAAACAATCCGGGAACCGCAGACCTCAAGAAGGCCAACTACAAGGAGACAGCAAAAGATTTTCCCCAAGCCTGGTGCTCAACCTATACACGCCCCGCCGGTGCCAAAGATGGCATGCCGATGTCCACCTGTGCCGGTGGAGGGAAAGGTCAGGGTCTTACGCTCACGTTCATAAGCCCCAGCAAGACACTCACGATTGATCAGACGAAGGCTCTCTTGGACAAGGCCCCTTCGCACCTCCACTGAAGCTACTGATCGGACCTAACCCTTGAGCTGCCCCTGTGGCTTATCACTGGTCCCGCAGGTGCCCCGCAATTCGAGAATCCGCTGAAGCCCAGCCGGCGTCGAATGGATAGCCGAAGCTGTCGATGTCGAGGATGAGCGGGACGTGATCCGAGGGTACTGGTTTTCCCTTCCGTGCCTCGGGATCGATCTCGGCCCAAACGAATGAATTGACATGGAAAACCTTCCCAGCTAGGTTGTGCCACGAAGGTGGGCATGACTCACCATGTCGGGGGCCGACTTCAAGTTTGACCACTTGGACGTTAGGTTTATGGATTGACCATGGAGAACTTTCCCAAAGACATCTACACGGAACCCGAACCGGACGTTGATACGCTCGCCAATCTGGGGCCGCTCACCGGAATGGCAGGCGTCTGGACGGGCGCGCGCGGTCTCGATGTCAATCCGAAGCCGGATGGCCCCGAAGAGCAGGTTTTCATCGAGTACATGGAGCTGCAGCCGATCGATGCGCAGACCAATGGGCCGCAGCTGTTCTACGGATTGCGCTATCACACGCGGATCGTCAAACCTGATGACGTCGAGACGTTTCACGATCAGGTCGGCTATTGGCTATGGGAACCGGCGACGGGCACCGTGATCCAGACGCTTTCGATACCGCGCGGACAAACGGCGATGGCTGTCGGTCGAGCCGCGGCTGATGCGAAAACGTTTCGCCTCCTGGCGGTCCGAGGGTCTGCGACGAATGGCATCGTGTCAAATCCATTTCTGGAGTACGCATTCAGGACAGAGAGCTACACCATCACGGTTTCGATCAACGCCGATGGAACGTGGTCCTACGAGCAGGACACTGTCTTGATCATCCCGGGCCAGGCGGAACCGTTCCACCATACGGATCGCAACACGCTCCAGAAGATCGGCGAGCCTACGCCCAACCCCACGGCACAAGCGGCGGCAACGAAACGGGATGAGCCCTAACCACTATTGATCGGATCTTGGATGTCCGCTCGATGTCGCGCATGGGCGCACGCCGACTGTATTCCTCGCTAAATGGTGGGGGGACCCCCGGCCGGTGCCAAAGATGACATGCTGATGTCCACCTGCGCCGGTGGAGGGAAAGGTCAGGGTCTTACTCTCACGTTCATAAGCTCCAGCAAGACACTCACGATTGATCAGACGAAGGTCCTCTTGGACAAGGCCGCTTCGCACGTCCACTGAGGCTGGATGCAATCCGCGAATCGCCCGAGTCCCAGCCGGCATCGAATGGAGTATTTTCCATTCCGCGCCTCCCGATCTATCTCCGCCCAGACAACGCGGTTGAGAAATGGTTTCGGGAGCCATTCCACTTGTCGTGATAGCAGTCGATACTGACGATTGGGGTGTGGCGGGAATGATGGTCGTGAGATGCAGGCAAGGAGAGCGTTCCGTGGCAGGACGCTAGTTGGAACCTGTGGCGGGGGGGCGAAAGAGTAAGCCAGTAGTCGAAATCCGGAGCTCGTACGTCGCCTGATCACGGGCGGGGATAAACGCTGCCGAACCGTACTCCGCGTCGACAAGGGGTGCGAGCCAGGCGTAGCGGCGCCGCAAGGTGAACAGATCGATCAAGCGGTCGCCGGAGAGGGCATAGATGGTCCGCGGCTTCGCCCGCTCATCGGCAATGTCGTGGTACCGTCCCGAGATCCGATCCAATTCGTACACCGTATGCAGGCCGATGAGGTTCGCCCAGGACCTCCACTTCAAGATGTGCGCATCGACATATATTTCATTGCCGCCCAAGGCATAGGATTTCAGGCGTCCGTCCGGAAAGCGCATGGTCACGAGAAATTCTTTCGGCCCGGTTGATTCAGCGCGAATCGTTGCGACGAGGTCTTCTCGCGTCAACGCCCGATAGCCCTGCAGCGAGAAATGGATCGTGAGAAACAACAGCCCGGTAGCAAGGCAGGCTAAGGCCATCGCGCTGTGCAGGGAAAAGCGGAGAAACCGCTGCCGGCGAACCGCAGCCACAGCACCCCAGAGAAATATCAAGCCCAGCCCAGCGAAAGCGATCGCGACGATGGTCAGCGCAGAATCCATCTTGTTCCCTCTCGGAGCGATTGTTGCTCAGGCGTTGACGACTGTCACGTGAAAAGCTGCTAGTTCAGAGAGGAGAGATGCCTCGTCACCGTTTGCGGAGGCGAGCTGCAATCCACGAATCGGCTGAAGCCCAGCTCTTATCGAATGGATGGGAGTTGTCGATGTCGATCACCACGGTGCATGATCTGAGGGTACTGGTTTTCCCTTCCGCGCCTCGCGATCGATCTCAGCCCAGACCATGCGGTGTTTCAACGGCGCCGTCACGACCAGGTGATCGATGCGCATGCCGAAGTTTTTATGAAAATTGCCGACGCGGTAGTCCGGGCGCCTCGTGAGACAGGTCTTTGACTTGCCCCAATTGCTCCTGTAGTATCTACGTGGTATCTACGCCACGCACCGAGGATCTACGAATGAAAACGACTGCACAGAAGTGGGGAAATAGCCTGGCGATTCGTGTGCCCAAGCGTGTGGCCGAAGAAGCGGGGCTGCGAGAGAAGGACTCGGTCGATATTGAAGTGCATGAGGGTACGCTGGTTGTCCGGCCACATCTGCGTCGAGTCTATCAACTGGAAGATCTGTTGAAACGTATCACGCCCAGCAATGTGCACGATGAAGTCGATCTCGGCGGGCCTGTCGGTCGAGAGGCGCTGTAAATGAGCCGGCGGATCTATGTGCCAGACCGAGGCGACATTGTCTGGTTGCAGTTTAATCCTCAAGCGGGTCACGAGCAGGCCGGACATCGTCCGGCGCTTGTCCTGTCGCCAGCGTCCTACAATCGTTTGAGTGGACTGATGTTGTGTTGTCCAATGACAAGCCAGAAGAAAGGCTATCCGTTCGAAGTCGTGATCAGTGATGCGCCGGACCACACGAGCGTCGTCCTTGCCGATCAGGTGAAAAGTCTCGATTGGAAGACTCGAAAGGCTGTTCAGAAAGGCACTGCTCCGAGCGAGGTCGTTGCCGAAACCCTGAGTAAGCTACAAACTCTCCTCTAAGGTCGTCAGTTGCAGTGGGACATCCTTGTCCTGCATACGACACGTCGAAATTCCATGGGGCATTGTTTCCCTTCCACCTCTCGCGATTGATGCCGGTCGGTATAGTCGATAGTTTGGTCGTCATCCATTCTCAACGCCGATGCGAGAATCCGAGAAACCAACCATGGCGAACAATCCGGAAATGCGGTACCTGCGCCGATGCATCGAGCTGGCGGCAGAGGCTCTGGAGGCGGGCGACGAGCCATTCGGCTCCGTGCTCGTCGCAGCGGACGGGAGAATCCTGTTCGAGGATCGCAACCGTGTGACCTCTGGTGATCGGACCCGGCATCCGGAGTTCGAGATTGCGCGGTGGGCGGCGGCGAACATGACTCCGGAGGCGAGAGCGGCGGCGAGCGTCTACACCTCGGGTGAGCATTGCCCGATGTGTGCCGCAGCGCACGGGTGGGTCGGGCTCGGTCGCATCGTGTACATCAGCTCCGCCGAGCAATTGACAACATGGCTCGCCGAACTCGGAGTGCCGTCCGCTCCCGTCCGACCGCTGCCAATCCGTGAAATCGTTCCTCATCTCGTGGTAGACGGTCCAGTTCCTGAGCTTGCCGAACAGGTGCATGCCTTACACCGTCGTTTCCACAGTTTGTCGTAGGCGACACCCTCCTCCTTTGCTCTTGAAGCCGAGGCTGCAGAGATCGTCGGGTTCTTCGTCCGACCACGAGACCTGCTCTTATCAGAAGAAGGTGGTCTGCAAGGATCCTTGGCTAGGTTCCTACTTTAGGCGCATAGTACGGGCGTACGATGTCTGCCAAAGATGGAGGTGGGACATGGCTAAACTGAATGTGTCCATTGATGATCGGCTGAGAGACGAGTTGTTCAGACTTGTGCCTCCACGCCGTCGGAGTCAGGTCGTCAATGAAGCTTTGCAGCATGAGTTGCTTGACTCGCTTCTGAAGACGGCCTAGCCTCGCCACGATCTCATGCATCGACACACATGTGCATGTGAAGGCAGAAGATGGCGAACCAGATCACGGCACAGTGCTGTATTGCAGGGGGTGGTCCGGCGGGGATGATGCTGGGCCTGTTGCTGGCTCGCGCCGGCATAGAAGTCCTGGTGTTGGAGAAGCATGCCGATTTTCTGCGTGACTTCCGTGGAGACACGATCCATCCGTCGACGTTGGAAGTGATGCATGAGCTGGGACTCTTGGAGGACCTGCTCAAGCTGCCGCATCAAAAGGCGCGGCAAATCAACGCGCAATTTGGCGATCTGGCGCTGACGGTCGCGGATTTCTCCCATCTGCCAGTGCGCTGCCCCTATATCGCCTTCATGCCGCAGTGGGACTTCCTGAATTTTCTAGCCGAGCGCGCCGGTCGCTATCCGACATTCAAGCTACGGATGCGGGCCGAAGTCACGGATATCATCGAAGACGCAGGAGATATCGTCGGGTTGCGTGCGACTACGCCGGACGGACCGGTGGATCTGCGCGCCGGCCTCACCGTTGCAGCGGACGGTCGGCATTCGATCGTCCGAACACGGGCTGGCATGGAGATCGACGAATTCGGCGCGCCAATGGATGTGCTGTGGTTCCGGCTGTCGTGGCGACCCGGCGATCCGGAGAACCCTATGGGGCGCTTTCAGAATGGTCGCATCTTCATCATGCTGAACCGAGGTGACTATTGGCAGTGCGGCTTCGTGATTCCCAAAGGATCCCTCGCGCAGCATCAGGACAGAGGGCTGCCGGCGTTTCGCGACGGTATCGCCCAACTGGCGCCGTTTGTCGCCGACCGTGTCGCTGAACTGCAGGATTGGGCCAGCATCAAACTCCTGACGGTCCAAGTCGACCGGTTACGCCGATGGTACCGCCCGGGCCTCTTGTGCATTGGCGACGCGGCACATGCCATGTCTCCGGTCGGCGGAGTGGGAATAAACCTCGCTATCCAGGATGCAGTGGCTGCAGCCAATCTGCTGGCGCCGCCGCTGCGCACGGGCGGGGTCACAACGGACCACTTATGCCGGGTGCAGAGGCGCCGTGAATCGCCGACTCGCGTCACTCAGCGGATGCAGATTCTGATCCAGAATCGGGTCATCAGGCGAACATTAGGCGGTACGGAACCGCTCGCCCCTCCGCTTGCCGTCAAGCTCCTCGCATGGTTTCCGGTCCTGCGCCGGCTGCCCGCCCGTCTGATCGGGATGGGAGCCCGGCCAGAGCATGTGCAATCGCCGAATGCCTATTCAGCATAACGGGCGCCATGGGCAGCGAACGGACAGCCGGAGCTGTCGATGTCGATGACCAGCGGGACGTTAGCCTTCTTTTTCACATAAGTCGATCTTCGCGTCTGTTTCGAGCGCAAAGCGGCCACGGCCTCGCTGGACCAGTCGCACGTCCGGGCATTTCTGCTCGAGCCGTCGACGAAGCAGAATAAGCCGGGTTTCGAGATTGTCCTTTATCTCGGGAAGTCCAATCCAGGTGTCCATCCGCAGTTCCCGATTCGTGAATTCAACGCGGCCCTCGTCCCGGTACTGCTTCAGTAAGCGCCAGAGAATTCTCGCCGGTACGTTGCGGATGAGGTAGTGACCGTCAACGAAGATGCAGTCGTCCTTCTGAAAGAAGCCAAAACGGCGGGTGTGAGCGGTCCGCGGTATCGTGACTGGCGGTGCCGTGCCAGTTCGGTCCACCGGGGCATCCTCGTTGTCCCGGCTGAGCTGATCGATCGCGGTGGCGAGATGCGAGCCGATGGTCGTCAGCAGTGTGTTCTCGCGCACGAGGAAGGCGAGAGGATCCTTGCTTTCAACAGCCAGGACACCGACCAAGCGGTCACGGGCGACCAGCGGCACCGCTATCTGACTGGCCGCATCCGGCAGACCCGGAAGCGGGATCTCACGCGCGATAGACTCCATCTGCCCCATGGCTTTGGCACGGCCGCGAACGGCTCTCGCGTATCGAAGGCTGTGATCCATGGCCGAGAGACAGAGCGTCCGCCGCGCACGCGCGACCATGCCGATCAGCCCTTCACCCATTCCAACCTCCGATCCGACCCCGTTCTCGCAGTATCCGTGACTGGCAATGGTCAAGAGCTTCTCGTTTGGCTCATCTGTGAGCAGAATCATCGAATAGGGGAATCCGAACTGCTCCTCAAGAAGCTGCAGGGAAGATTGAAGGACCTCGTCGAGGAGCTGTGCCTTGTTCAGGCGTTCGGCGATGAGTCGCAGGGATACCAGTCCCGAATCGACAAAGAGCCGTGACGAACGTTCGGACGGTGGTGGAACAGGCAACTGCGTGAAGCCCTCCAAGCATTCGACCCCGAGCACTTCGTAGACATCGGCTGCTTGAAGGCGAAACACCCCGGTCATTCCTGAGTAGGATGCCACGGCCTGGAGTTGCAGCGACATCGACTCGAACAACGGGCCGGTCGATTCGGAGTGATCGAAGCGGAGTCGAAAGCGATAGGCATGCAAGGTTCGTGGGTCGAGGACAACCGCGCAGGCGAGAGGATTCTCCCGGACGTTGCGATGGGTCTTGTTGAAGAATTGAAACGAGATCGCCACATGCTTTTCGTCGACGTAATGGACCTGGCTGACAAAGGTAATGTTCGGCGTGCCGTCGGCCGCGCAGGTGCTCAAGGCCGCAGGGACTATGCCTTGAAAGCATGCCCACAGATCCTCGAGTTGCAGCGGCGCGTGTTTCATGGCCCCACTTTCCGTCCCGCGCCAGGCCCCGGCGTTTGTTCGAAGACATCGGTGACGGCAATTTCCACTGCGACCGTCGGTTCGATGATCCAGGCTTCGCTCAACTTGGAGGGTACGCCGATGGCCTTCAGCTCGGCCGTGAATTCCCTGTGCCACTTTCGACTCACATCGCGCTGCGCCCGCTGCACCGGCTTGATCTTCTGCAGCCGACCCTTCAGTTGGCAGGTAATGTGATCGGTGGGACGGGTGCAGGTGACTGCAATGAGCCCGTTCTCCCGCAGGTTGTCGATGGTCTTGCCGGCGAACGTCTCGGAGAGAAAGATCGTGACGGTGCCACGGTCCGCCCCGATCTCGATACCCCACGCGCGCGTACATTCCGGCATGAGCGACGCATCGCGAGTGCCGACCATGACCGAAACGCCTGTTTCGAGCAGTTCGACGATTGGCTGCGGAATCATGGTGTTAGGAAAGATTTAGGCGAACCTTAGCATAGTTTTAGGAACCGTGTCGCCGACCCCCATGCTAGTGTCGCGCTCACAACTTATGCATGCGCTCAGCGTTCAGCAAGCGTTCAGCGTTCAGATGGCGCATCAAACAACAGGAGGGGCCAATGCGATATGCGAGAAACAGTTTTCTGGTGTGCGTGTTGATTGCAGTGGGAGCAACGCCGGCATGGTCGGGCGACCGGCACACGGCTTCGAAAGGGCGCGGCGTCGATGCCGCAGTGGTGTTTGTTGCTCATGACTACGGATTCCACGGACCGGATCAGCTTCCAGCCGGTCTCACGACCGTGCAGATCGTGAATCAAGGTCAGGACCTTCACCACATCCAGTTCTTGAAGCTGTTGCAGGGCAGGTCGGCGGCGGATTTCCGTACCGCCATCACGGCCGACCCAAGCCGCCTGCCGGGTTGGGTACAATATGCCGGTGGACCGAACGCCCACCTGCCGGGTAGCCTGGCATCCGCCACGGTCAACCTGACCGAAGGTGACTACGTGATCATGTGCTGGATCCCGGACAAAAATGGTGTTCCGCATGTTGCCCTGGGCATGCAAAAGGCCCTGTCCGTGCGTGGAGCCAAACCGACGAAGGTTTCGCAGCCCAGACCCTCGGTGGTCGTCAAGCAGGTTGACTACCAGTTCATTTTCTCCAAGCGGGTCGAACCCGGCCTTCAGACAATCGAAGTCACGAACCACGGGACCCAGGCCCATGAGCTTGTGGTGGTAAAGCTGGTGCCGGATGCCACGGTCAAGGACGTGATTGCCTCGTTTGCGCCTGGTGCCTCAGGTCCGCCTCCCGGCGAATTGGTGGGAGGGATTACCGCAGTCGAGAAAGGAGCACGCGTGTCCTTTACTGGAGAATTCGAGCCGGGGAAGTACGGGCTTATCTGCTTTGTCCCTGATGCGGTCACAGGACGGCCGCACTTCCTTCACGGCATGACGACCGAATTCACTGTGGAGTGATCACGAATGCGGCGCGTCTCCTGGCCCAACCTCGGTGGGTCAGCGCTCTTTCCGGAGACGTGCCGCAATTCGCGAATCCGCCGACGTCCAGCCGGGATCGAAGGGATGGCCGGGAGTATCGATGTCGATGACCAGCGGGGCGTGATCCGAGGGCAATGGCTTTCCTTTCCGTGCCTCGCGGTCTATTTCAGACCAGACAACGCGTTCTTTCAAAGGCGCCGCCACGAGCAGGTGATCGATGCGCATGCCGAAGTTCTTGTAAAAATTGCCGGCTCGGTAGTCCCACCAGGTGTACCGGCCGGATTCAGGGTGATGCAATCGGTAGGCATCGACGAATCCCGCGCTCGAAAGCTTCGCAAAGGCCTGCCGCTCACGCGCCGACACGTGCGTGCCGCCGTCACAGGCGCGAGGGTCCCACACATCGATATTCTCTGGCGCCACATTGAAATCGCCGCCGATGACGGCCGGTGTCTCCGGAGTGATGGCCTCATTGATCCAACGAGCCAGCTTGTCGAACCACACGAGCTTCGCTTCATAAAACGGTGAATCTATCTGGCGGCCGTTCGGCGCGTACACGCTGACGACGCGCATGCCGCCGCATTCGGCCGCGAGCATCCTGGCCTCGGCCAGTGGTTCATCATCACCGGTTTCGGACGTCCTTGCCCGCCGTAACGGCTCTCCGAAATTCGTGGCAACATCGCCGATGCCGCACCGGCTCGCGATCGCCACGCCGTTCCATCGACCCTCGCCATGGTGGACTAGCTCATAGCCGACTTGCTTGAAGGCTTCGACGGGCGCGTCCGTGTCCGCCAGCTTCGTTTCCTGCAGGAGAAGCACGTCCGGCTTCGCCCGATCCAGCCACCACATGACCTTTTCGAGGCGCGCCTTCAACGAGTTGACATTCCAGGTGGCGATCCGCATGGCTCAAGAGTATCCTATTTCAGGGGAGAAAAACGCGGACATTCTCTGCCTAAGTGTGACCGAGATACCAACCTTTCCGAGACTCATGACCCAGCCGTCGGTTCCGGGCAGTTGACAGCCTCAATTGCAGAAACGTAGCCTTCTTCCAGTTGGGCCCAGTTGGGTTGCTCATGCGATAGCTTGGCGCAAGTCCATATCGGGTGCCACGGTGCCATGCCTGCTGTCGGGAGGAATAGATGGACAAGCCGCGCATCTTCCTAGGCTCATCGGGAAAACAGAGGGACCTGCTGGAGGCGCTGACACGCGGCCTCGAAGACATCGCGCAAGTAGAGCCCTGGACAACATCCTTCAATCCCGGAACCACGACCCTGGGGCGCCTCCTTGAGCTGTCGCACGAAGTCGATTTTGCGGCGTTCGTATTTGCTCAAGATGACTGGACGACCAACAGTCCGGCCGCATCCGATCCCATGGAAACCGGGCAGGCTTCTCCGCGAGACAACGTCGTCTTCGAGGCCGGGCTGTTTGGCGGAACCCTCGGAATGCGCCGAACCTTCATTCTTCATGCGAACGGCGCCAAGCTTCCTAGCGATCTCCTGGGCCTCACGTGCGTACGCTACAGCGAAGCAACGAGCGAAGCCGAGCTCATCAACCAGAAGCTCCGGAAGGCGATCGAGAGCGAGGGCCGGATTGCCCGCATCGAGGGCCTGTGGTGGCAGTTTTCATTGACGGAGCGCAGCCTCCGGGAGCCTTCTGCCATAAGCCTCTTGCGGGTCTCGCGTGACCGGGACGGTGCGCTTGAAGTGGTCGGCCGCGCTTGGCAAGAGAATGGCAGCCTGTCGGCGAGATACTGGAGCGAGGCCTCGAAGGAGAGGAAAGGGCCTCCGGGCATCTTCTACTATTGGAAGGGAGAGCGGCCTCGAGACCCTAACGCGCCGCAGCTGGAGGGGACGGGCGAGATCCGGATCGAGTCTGCCGATCGCGCGGCGGGGTACTGGACCACTCGTTCGGAAACTCACCCCGACGTCAAAGAGCGGACGTCCGGTGTCTACTTGCGCGCCGAGCTTGAGGACATGAGCATCATGGACGGACACGACGATCGGCGGCGCGCCGAGTTGATCGCCGAACAGCTGAGGCGTTGGAAGTCGATCACCAGCGCCTGAGACTAACGTACCGCATCGGCTTCCGTGGGATACCAATCACATACGAAGCACGATGCGTCCGTCGATCTTGTCCTGTTCCATGCGATGGAAGATGTCGTTGATGGCGTCGAGCGGTTCCCATGAGAATGTGGCCTTGACCTTTCCCTCTCCGGCAAACGCAAGGCATTCGTCGAGGTCCTGCCGCGTTCCGACGATGGAGCCGCGAATGGTGATGCGGTTCAGCACCGTGTGAAAGATCGAGAGCGGGAAATCGCCCGGCGGGAGGCCCACCAGCGACATGGTCCCGCGCCGCCGCAACATACCAATCGCTTGCGAAAACGCTTTGGGCGATACGGCCGTCACCAGCACACCGTGCATGCCCCCCACCTGGTCGTGGAGTGCCGCGCCCGGCTCCTGCTCCCGCGCATTCACGGTGAGATCCGCGCCAAGCTTTTTTGCCAGCGCCAGCTTCTCGGGATGAATGTCGACGGCGGCGACGTGCAGTCCCATAGCTTTCGCATATTGCACGGCCATGTGGCCGAGGCCGCCGATACCGGAAATGGCAATCCATTCGCCCGGCTTCACCTCCGCTTCCTTGATGCCCTTGTAGACCGTGACGCCGGCGCAGAGGACCGGCGCTGCCGGCCCGAATTCGAGCTTGGCAGGCAGGTGTCCGATATAGTCGGGATCCGCCAGCACGTACTCGGCAAAGCCGCCATTGACCGAATAGCCCGTGTTCTGTTGTTCGTGGCAGAGGGTTTCCCACCCTGTCCGGCAATGGGGGCAGTGGCCGCACGCCGTGTGCAGCCACGGCACGCCGATACGGTCGCCCTCCCGGACGCCCTTGACGCTACGGCCGACGGCGGCAACCACGCCCACTCCCTCGTGCCCAGGAATGAACGGCGGCTTCGGCTTCACGGGCCAGTCGCCGCGCGCGGCGTGCAAATCGGTGTGACACACACCGGAGGCCTCGACCTTCATCAGTATCTGGTCAGGGCCCACGTCGGGCACCGGCACTTCCCTGATGCTCAACGGTTCGTTGAATGACATCACCACCGCGGCTTTCATGGTTTTCGCCATCGATTCCCTCCTTGGTGTTTCGAACTGAATCCCGCCCATGTGCCTGGCCGACTGGCGTTAGGCGCTCTTCTTGGTTCTGCGCGAGGAGTCATGATACACCATACACCGGCGGCGTGAGCTCGGAGCAATAGTCAATGCACGCTGCCGCAGATAGGGGAAGCCCTGTTCATCGTCACGCATATACCATCGAGATCTCCACGGCAGGCGCCGTGCGGCACACTTGACTCTCTCAGTCAGATTCACTAGCTTCCTCGCGTCGCTTGAATCGCGTCTTAACCTTCATCCCGTGCCCATTGCTGTAGTCGTGCACGGTGAGGAGCAGTATGGAAATTCTCGGGTGCCTGCGCATCAAGCCAAAGCAGAGGCTTATCTCGGCCGTTGGTGGCGTTAGTTGCATCGCGTTGACCGTCGCCCTGGTTGCCGGGACAGGATCTGTCGCCTCTCCGCAATCTGTGCCTGCTACAGTACCGCTGTTCGACAACCTTGGGACACACCACTATGCGATCACCACGAACGTGCTCTTGGCGCAGCGCTACTTCGACCAAGGATTGAGGCTGTACTATGCGTTCAACCATGCCGAGGCGATTCGCGCGTTTGCGGAGGCGTCACGATTGGATCCGGACTGCGCCATGTGCCGCTGGGGAATGGCGCTCGCGCACGGTCCCAATATCAATGCGCCCATGGACCGAGAAGCCGCGATGAAGGCCTATGACCTGACCCAGCAAGCCCTCGCCCGCGAGGCACAAGCCAACCCCAAGGAGAGGGCGCTCATCCATGCGCTGGCTGCGCGCTACGACGCCAATCCGCCTGAAGATCGAGCGGCGCTGGATGCGGCCTATGCACGAGAGCTGCGCGAGGTCCTTCACCGGTATCCCACGGAGTACGAGATCGCCACGCTCTATGCCGAGGCGCTGATGGATCTGAGCCCCTGGAATTACTGGACCGCGGACGGGCGCCCGCGTGCCGATACACCGGAGATACTGAAACAACTCCAGTTGGTCCTTGCCGCCAATCCGAAGCATCCCGGCGCGAATCATTTCTACATCCATGCCGTCGAGGCTGTTCAACCTGAGCGCGCCGTGGAGGCCGCTGAACGCCTTGCGACGTTGATGCCGGGAGCCGGGCATCTCGTGCACATGCCGGGACACATCTACATCCGCGTGGGCCGATACGCGGATGCCATCGCAGCCAACGAGCACGCGGTGCATGCCGATGAGGTGTACATCGAAGATCATCGCCCACAGAACGGGATTTACACGCTGGGATATTATCCGCACAATTATGATTTCCTGGCCTTCTCGGCCAGCCTGATCGGCCGCAGCCGCCAGGCCGTGTCGGCGGCGGAAAAGATGGCGGAGCTTGCGCCGCCTGCCCTGCTGGGCGAGCCGGGAATGACCTTTCTGCAGCATCACACGACCCGGCATCTTCAAATGAAAGTGCGCTTTGCGCGCTGGGGGGACATTCTCGAGGTTCCGGCTCCTGCGGAGGATCTGGCACACGCGCATGCGATGTGGCAGTACGCGCGCGGCCGGGCCCTTGCCGCTCGCGGCAGAGTCGAGGAAGCGGAGCAGGCGCTCAACCGGCTGCGCGCGACCGCGGAGAATCAGGACGTTGCGTCCCTTCGACTCGAGTTCAACTCGGCGGGCGCGATCTTGCGCATCGCTCGCGAGGTATTGGCCGGTCACGTTGCCGAAGCGAAAGGAAATGTCACGGGGGCGGTCGCGCACCTTCGCGAGGCGGCACGGGCCGAGGATGCTCTGACCTATGGCGAACCACCCGAGTGGTCGGTGCCGGTCAGGCAGGACTTCGGCATGATGCTGCTGCGGGCCGATCGGGCATCGGAGGCCGAACGGACGTTCCTGGAAGACCTGAAGCGGTTTCCCGACAACGGCTGGTCGCTGCGCGGTCTTGAGTTGGCGCTACGGCGGCAAGGAAAATCCAAGGAAGCGGACGGCGCCAAGGCCCGTTTCAACGGCGTCTGGGCTGGCGCGGACATCGACCCACCGTCTGCCGTCCCCACGCCTGCGCCCGACGGGCAAAAAGGAGCATAGAGGAAGAGTTATGGGAACGAATACCATTCGGCTGCATCGCGTGCTTCGTGCAACACCGGAACGGATCTACAAGGCCTTCCTTGACGCCGATGCCATGGTGAAATGGCTGCCGCCCAATGGCTTTACGGGCAAGGTACATCACATGGATGCCAAAGTCGGCGGCACGTTCAAGATGTCGTTTGCGAATTTCACGACGGGCAAGAGCCACTCGTTCGGCGGCAAGTATCTCGAACTCGTGCCGCATGAGCGCCTCCGCTACACGGACAACTTCGACGACCCGAACCTGCCTGGTGAAATGCGCGTGACGGTCACGTTGAAGAGTGTCTCGTGTGGAACGGACGTGCACATCGTGCAGGAAGGTGTACCAGACGTCATTCCTGTCGAAGCCTGTTATCTCGGCTGGCAAGAATCGCTCATCCTGCTCGGGAAACTGACTGAAGCGGAAATTCCGGACTAAGAACGTTCCGAGGATCCAGTCGTATACGGCGCAGAAGGGGGTGTGTTCCTCTAAGATTGCCAAGTCATGCGCTGCCGCCTTGACACTCCTTTCACCTGGGCTGTAACTTCCTCATCCCATGAAGCGGGTAGGGGTAGGGCTGCTGATCGTACTGATTGCTCTCGTGAGCCTGATATTCGGCGGCGAGTACGTGCGCCCCACCATGAATGAGCCGCTTCCCAAATGGAATCCCGAGTATGGGTATCGCTTCGCCAATCTCCCGCCCTCGGTGGAGGGCAGCACGGACAGCCTCTTTATGGTGGCCTCCTTCTCCGGAGGCGGCGCACGCGCTGCCGCGCTTTCCTACGGCGTGCTGCGGGAGCTGGCCCGGACGCGGATCGTATGGGAGGGCTACAGCAAAAATCTTGCTGATGAGATCAATATCATCAACGCCCTCTCGGGCGGCAGCTTTACCGCGACCTATTATGCGCTCTATCACAATCGAATTTTTCAGGACTTCGAGTCCCGTTTTCTGCGAAAAAATTGGGAGAATGAACTGCGGACGCGGATCTTACGGTCGCCCAGCAATTGGTTGCGGCTCCTGTCTCCCTATTTCGGTCGCGCGCATATCTTTGCCGAGCTCCTGGACAAAGAACTGTTTAACGGGGCCACGTTCAACGATCTCGTCTCAAGCTCTCAGCGGCCGATCATCTTCATTCACGCCTCTGACATGGCCACCGTCTCGCGGTTTGAATTCAACCAACGGCAGTTCGACCTGATCTGCTCCGACCTTAGCAAACTCCCGCTGGGGGTGGCGACCGCCGCATCGAGCGCGCTGCCGCTGGTGCTCAGCCCCATTTCGTTGAAGAACTACGCCGGGCAGTGCGGACTTGATCTGCCGGCATACCTCACCGAGACCAAGCGGACCTCTTGGGGGCGAAGGCGCGCCACCGAGCTTCGGTCGTATATCGACTCCGAGAGGCGCCCGTACATCCATCTGTTGGACGGCGGATTGGCCGACAACCTCGGTATGCGCAATGTGCTGGAACTCTCGGCCCTGGTGGATGATCTCGAAGCCACGTTCCAGATCCTTGGGGTGAAGAAAGTCCGAAAACTCGTGTTTCTGATGGTGAGCGCCGAGACCGATCCGAATCTGAGCCACTACCAATTGGATGAGCTGCCCAGCCTCACGCGGGTATTGAACGCGTTGGTCGACATCCCGATCAACCGGTATTCCGACGACACCTTGGAGCTGATGCACCAGGCCGTCGCGCAATGGCAGGGGCAGCTTCGGCAGCGCGCCAAGACCGACAACAGCGTCTTTGCACCCGATGCGGATATTTACCTGATCGATGCGAGTTTGTCGGAGTTGGAAGACTCGGAGGAGCGCTCGCGCCTCATGAGCATTCCGACGAATCTCTCGCTGACCGATGCTCAGGTGGACGACTTGGTGTCGGCTGCTTCCAAGCTCGTCAAGCACGACAAAGAATTTCAACGCCTGTTGCGGGATTTGGAAACGGAGGCCGCAAAAACTCCGTTGATCAGCCGGCAGACCACCGAGAGATCCAGCCGATAGGCGCAATGAGGGATCTATGAACTTCTACGACATCGACCTCGTTACCATCGACGGCAAGCCGCAGAAGATGGGCGTCTACCGCGGCAAAACGCTGCTGATCGTCAATGTCGCGAGTGAGTGCGGCTTCACGCCGCAATATGAAGGGCTGCAAGCTCTCTACGACAAGTTCAGGGAGAAGGGCTTCGCGGTGCTCGGGTTTCCCTGTAATCAGTTCGGGCACCAGGAGTCGGGCGGCGAAGCGGAGATCGAGCAGTTCTGCGCCAGGAACTACGGCGTGACCTTTCCGATGTTCGCCAAGATCGACGTAAATGGCGTGAACGCGCACCCGCTCTATGCCTACCTCAAATCGGAGAAGCCCGGGATTCTCGGCACGGAAGCGATCAAGTGGAATTTCACCAAGTTTCTCGTCGGCCCGGACGGCACGGTCTTGAAGCGGTATGCGCCGAACGACAAGCCGGAGACGATCGAGGCCGATCTGGCGGCGAGGTGGTAGGCGCCGCACGCAGACCTTTTGCGCTGTCGGGATCCAGAAAGGGCGGGTACATGTCAGATTGGTGGACGGTGGGACCAGACCGGCCGAAGTTCATTGGTATGAGGCGCATGCGATCGGTCGGAAGAGCATAAAGATAAAGCGATTCCTGGATTGAGGCGATAAGGATGCGTCGAAAACAGAAAAAGTCAGTTTGAGTGCATTGATTGTAGAAGGTTTTATCCAGCGACGTCAGTTACGATGCGGCAATGAAGAGTCGGTGTGGCGGGCAAGGAGGGGTAGGCTAGCGCATTTCCCACTGATTGCCCATCACACCCATTCGATTGCGACGCCGGCTTGGATCATCGTGTGGCTTTCCGTCGATACTCATACGTATATCGGCATTGACGTGGCCCACCAGATAGTAACTATGCTCCACCAGACCCTTGACGATCGGTGTGCAGTCAATCTGATGCACCTTGTTATGCATCAGAGTCGGTCGCGCCGGCCCATTTGATCCGAGGCGATCGGGATTGCCTTTGGTGAAATCCGATACGACTAAGGCGGCGTCGCCGCGATTGTGGTAGACGCTGACGCTTCGGGCAAATTCGTGCGCTCGTCCTAGCGAGTGTCCGTCTTCCAACGCCGTGTCGTCGACGTCAGGCGCACAGAGAAAGATATGTTCGAACAAACGAGGCAAGGCGTTGCCCGGCGTGAAGGCGTCGCACCGTTCGAGGGCATTCTGCAGCAAGTAGTTGCCCATGGAATGGCACAACAGGTGAAGATCCTGCTTGCAGAGCTCTTCTTCTGAGCGGCGTAGGCTCGCAAGAAAGTCCCTCACTTTAAGAATGCCGCGGCCGACGGCGTTACCGGATCCGGCCGCCTCCGTCCGATCCGATTTATAGGAGACGAACGGCAGCGCCAAACCGTCTGATGGCCAGGTGAACAACACCACCTGCACGTGCTGTTCGGGGTCCCTCTCCGGACAGGAATTCAGCATAGTCTGCAGCGACAGGGCTGTACCGACTGCGTCGGTCCAGGAGACGTTGTAGCCATGGATAAACAGCAGCACATCCGAGTTATTGCGCATGATGGTCTGCAGATCTGCAAATGCTCCTTGCGAGCCCAACTTGACGTTGTCTTGTTGGTCTTCGGAGACTGAGCGGTTGATCTTTTCTCGATAGGCCACGATGTCGGCGGACTCGGCGCGCTTGGACAGGTAGGTAATCAGCTCCTCTCCGTCTCCCTGTCCCATGCTTTCGCAATCTTTTTCGAGATACTTGGCCATCTTGGAGTCATCGGCTTTCACCACCACTCGACCGAAGCGAAGATTCTCGACTCCGTCATCGCTGAATTTCTTGCCGTAGCCGTCGGGGCGCCAGCGATTGTTGCCAAGATGGTTGCGGTTGGTCGCGTAAAAGAGTCGTAAGTCAGCCATGTTCGGGGCTCCTTCTCTCACGGCACGAGGTGCGCCGGCCGCCGTTGGGGCTGCCTGGCTGAACGTGCTTAGCGGCTTCGACGGGGAAAGTCAAGAACGGAAGAATTACGGTAGTGGGTCAGTTTGCCATTAGAAGCACTGAAGTTTGTCATTCCCGCGAAAGCGGGAATCCAGGCGACGCGTTCTCATCAGCATTGAGTCTTGATGAGAGATGGATGCCCGCTTTCGCGAGCATGACACAAGAGCAAACTGACCCACTATCAGAATTACAGAGATAGTCACAGATTCGGGATAAGAATAAAGAGTCAACAAGCATTCCGCGACGTGAGTGACCCCTATTTCGAAGGAATGAGACCATCGGTGAGGCCATAGGCGATGGCATAGCAGAGGAAGATGCCGAATCCGCCGGCAAGGCCGGCGAGGAGAGAAGCGGTCCAGGTGCCTTGTGAAACGCGCTTGGCAAGGACGGCGAGCAGAATCACGATGCCGAATTCGCCGAGGATGATGTAATAGGGCGTGTAGGAGAGCATGCGACAGTTGCCGTATCGCCACCAGTGAATGCGTCGAGCCATTTCTTCGTAATAGGGAATGTTGATCGCGCCGAGTACGCCGACCGCCGCCAATCCCCGATAACCGAATCGCTCCCACAGCCGGAGACCGGCATAGCCGAACTGCACGGCGACGACTTCCCAGGCGAAGGGCATCCAGAGTGGTGAGCGCCACAGCATCGGCCCACCGCCGATGGAGTAGTCCAACGTTTTGGTGTAATCCACCAGCCAGGCATCGGCCATCAGTTCCGAAAATCCGACTCCTAGGCCGAAGAGCATGAATCGGGCAAGTACGACATCACGATGGCGTGCGACAAAGCCAAGCAGTAATGCGTGATCCACAAGATTGAGCGCGACGCCGGTCTTCCAATCGGACCAGGGTGCCAAGGTCAACGCGGCAACCCCGATGATATTGATGAGGATCGTCACGATGACGATCCTGAGGCGCTTGTGTGTCAGCTCGTCGTCAATGTCCCACGTCATCACCTAGTTATACGAGCCGAGCTACGATCTGGATGTTGAGAGGGGAAGGGGGACACCCTATTCGCCCCTGAGGCGGCCGGGCCTTGCCCGGGAATCCCCACGGCTGCCACGTAGAGGGAGATCTCACCGATGCCGTCGATGCCGAGCTCCTGTTCAATCTCCGTATCGAGCTTAGCGGAGGAGGTGAACGGCGCGAGACCGAGATGGGTGCACACGAGATGAAAGGTCTGGCCGAGATGTCCGGCATCGAGCAGTAGGACGCGGTAGGCATGGTCATGTTTGTACTTCCACATGCTACGCTCCACGATGGCGGTCATAAAGAAGACGACCGGCGCGTTGCGAAACCATGGTTGTCCGGCCATGAGCCGCACAAGACGATCCCGGGAGAGTGGGGCTTGTAAGTACTCAAGGGCATGTCGCCTGACAGAGTAGTGGTATAAGCCCGCGGGGACACCTTCCACGTTGCGGATGAGCGGGTAGACCTCGATCGGGTGTCTGGCCCCACCCGAAGGCGACGTCTTGAGGATGTATGAGCCCACCGGGCTTTGAATCTCATGCGTGCGGCCCCACGTCCAGAATAACAGGGTGCCGAGTTGTTTTCGCGTCAATGGTCTGGCCGAAAACCGTCGGCGCGTCCGCCGCTGGCGTAGCACATCCCAAAATTCTCCTGCAGTACCGTCGCATGCATCGAGGCGCGTCAATCGCCGGCGTGGAAACTCCTTGTACGCTGATGGAGGCGGCACACGTCTCGCGTATTGTGCGAGGCTACGTCTTTGGACGGCGAGATCCGGCTCATAGGGAACTCGTTGCGTCACGAAGTGGAAAAATCGGCAACTGGGCCCCCAATCCCACGACTGCTCAAGATGGGCGTCCCGCCGTTCGCGTTCAGAGCCTTCAACCATCAGCAGTCCTTGCCGAAGCAGCCTCCGCAGAATTGTGTTTCCCTTTGGGAGGGCAGCGAATGCGCGCTGACAGACAGGGAGGGAAATACCATCCTTGAGGGTCGTCAATACGTGGAGGACCGGCAAGGATACCGTGGTTTGAGTCCGCGCAAGATAGTTCTCAAGCACGAACTCGTCATTCCGCCAGTACCCGACAAGGCAACTCGCCCGCCGGATCCTCGGAACGCGTTGTCCTGATCCGTGCCGCCGATCCCCTAGCAAGCTGTTGAAAAACATCTGCGAAGCCTCGGAAATACGGAACTCAGGATGCCACAGACTGAAGCAGAACAAGCCACAGGGTGTTCAAAAAGGCCGTCCAGCAAGGCCGCAGCGAGCGAAGAGGCGAATCGTACTCTTTCCTGTACGTTGAGCCTCTGAGTGATGCGAGAACGCCGCTGGCGGACTTTTTCAATACCCTGCTAGGCGCAGCAAGTATCGCTCCAATAGGCGCAGCTTGCGACCGGAAGACGTGCCTTCCCAAGCGTGCCGCATCTGAAATCGATTTGGAACGGAACTTTTGGATTGAAACGGCCGCCTTTGGGCTTGAAGTTTCTCATCAGCTCGGCGAATTGCTCTTCGGTGAGATTGATGGAGATTTTTTGCTTCGCAGCCATCTTCTTGACCATCTTCGACGCCAGCTCGCCGGGGAGTTGTTTTCCTCCAGGCGCGGATTTGGAAGCTCGTTTCGTTGGTCTGGATGTCTTGCGTTTCTTTTGTGCCATGGTCTCCCTCCAGGTTACGAGATGTGTGGAGCGACGTACGCGCTACTATCTCAGCCTCAGCATAAGCGCAATGATGTGTTCGCTGGTTTTCGGATCGATGAGCTGGGTGTCGTGGTTGCTTCTGAAATTATGCGGATGACGATGTCTCAAGTTTCTCCTTTTTGGCCGACGTCAGTGCTTGCGAGAATACGCCTAAGAGTCCCGGCAGCACGCCCAGGAAGGCGAGCGTAATCGCCCGATATTGTTCCTGCGTCAACACCAAAAATACCATGACCAGCAGCAGACCTGCCCCGATCGGTCTCCACACCCGGAACCACGTACTGGTCCTTGCTTGGGCAAGGTCTTCATCAAGACGCTCTTTCAAACCCATGGTGATGACGAAACGGCGAAAACTTTTGTTCATCGGGCGCAGGTTCAGATCCGCGACGATCAATCCACTCTTCAACAACGGACCGATATCCGGATTCCTGCTGTGCAGAAAGCCATCCCGTGCCAGATTGAACAATGACCGGCGCTGCGACTCCGTGCAGTTCTCCCACATCTGCTGGTATTGGTTCGCAGCTCCCTCTAGAAACTCCCTTATGATTCGTTCCTTTACGACGTCAAACTCATCTTCGATATCTTGTTTCAAGATCTTCTGACGAAACTTCGTCAGGTCGCCCGGCCACGTAATCCCAGTCAAGCGCAGTGCGTTGCGCAAGCCGGACATTTCTTTGACGAATACGTCCGACAAACCCGACGGCCATGAAGTGGGTGTCTTATCATCCGGATCCCTGTCGACACCCTCTTTTCCTTCATCCGGCACTGCTGAGCCCATTGAAGGATGTGGGAAATCCAACAGAAGGACGCGCCGGACGGCAAACCTTGGCAAGACATACCAGGCCCCATAGAGCAAGGCGATTACTCCCAGAACTGCCAACGCTCCTCCGACCAATCCGAACCAAAGAAACCCTCCAAGCACACCGAGGGATCCGGCGAATGCGTAGATCTTCTTGACCCTGAGCGCCACCAACGGAACCAAGCCGCCAGGAATCAACAACGAGTAGAGCCACTGCGGGATGGTTGGAGGGAACTGTGATTCCAGGTAGATTGGGGAAGTGGTTGCCTGGGACCTGTCTTCATGCCACAGCGTTCCCCATTCTGGTTCGTGCCACTGTTCAGGTGTTTCCAGAAACATGCCGGTCTCGTCTCCACGGTGGCCGAGGCGAGGCCTCTCAATGATGTGATACAACCATCGAATCAGACGTTCATCCCCTCGCCGGGCTGTGTTACCGGAAGACGAGTCGCGCTTTGGGCCTTCCAGCCAACGGGTTTTAAACGGGAAATTCGCATGCACACCATTCAGGTCTGGAAACCGCTGCACACGATTCAGGTCTGGAAGCCGCTGCAAGAACTTTGTTCGAATATCACCGGTGTCCTTTGTGACCTGGAATAATGTAGGAGGATAAGATTTCCGAATCTCTTGGGCCTGAATCGTACGGTCACGAACAAGATCAAACTGGACAAACTTGGCCAATAGCCGCCACTCCACATCCACCGCCACTCGAAAGATCACCAGCGCCGGTATCACTACAAAGGTCAGCAATCCAGCCATCATCAACAATGCGTGGGACTGGGGATGTCTCCGTCGAAGCGACAGATTAGTCCTATTGTGGTCGGTAGGATCAGCCTTTGGGTGAGTAATGGATAGTACCACCGCAGCGACAAGCGCCGGCAGCAGTCCCCACAACAACATGTCGGGAGGAGAATGAGGGCGCACGTACCAGATGCCCACTGCGATCAACGACGTAATGAGCAACACGATTGCGAGCCGATGGGGATGGAGATCCTCCGGCTGCGGCCATGCCCATCGATAAGCCACCTCATTCACCCGTGCATAAATCCACCATCCCAGGATTCCGATGCTCAATGCAATGATCGCGTAGATGAAGAACAATGTGCCGCTTGAATAGAGGGCACGAAGATTCAACACTCGCAGCATGTCTGTGTCCCAGTAGGTCACCAGCGACCAGTGAACATCAGGGGATTCACTGATCTCTGCCCGGCGGAAAAGAGGAGCGATATGGAAATGTCGATCCTTCCCCCAATAGCGCCCGTCTAAGCGAGTGGTCGCGCGGGCGAACACGGCCTGTCGCAACCTCACCTCTCTGTCAGTTTCTTCGAATAAGTTCTCGCGCAGATTCCGTCGTGGATCCGAGTGAAAGAGAACCATGCCCTCCTGATCGATCACAGCGAACCCCATTCCGGGAGGCACGCCGACACCCGTAACTGAAGGCAGCTTGACTTCCAGTGCCGCCACGATCGCTTCGTCAGAGGATGCTGTGCTTTTCATCGAAAATACTGCGGCGTTTTCGCCTGTGGTCCGAGAAAAAATGGGTTCAATCCAGAACCGTTTCCCGCCATGTTCACGGACAAATGCTTCATCTGCCAGAATGCGGCGCACATATTGTCGCTCTTGGAGCTGCGCGTATTTCCAGGGATACGGCTCGCGTGAACGGAGCACCTTAAGCTCTCCGTTCGATCCGACCCAGAACATGGTCTTGACATCGGGATAGACGACCTGCGTATGACCATTCTTGCTTTTGTCTTCTGAGCATCTGTCTGATGTCGTCGGGAAGAATGAAAACCTTAACTCGTTATCGCTCCCATTCGCTCCTATACACAAGCGCTGCGCCAAATGATGTTTAGGGCGATCAGGTTTACTGGGTTCACTGCTCAGGCTGCGCCTACAATCCAGATTCGAATTGCACGATTCATCAAACGCGTCGAGTTGTTGCAAGCCAGATCGCACATTGTCTTCAAAGCTTTTCCTGATTTCTTTCGAGACAGCTTCCAGTTGCCTATTTAAGTGTTGCTCCAAATTGTGGTACGTCGCGATATCGGCAAGACCGAACGTCAGCAAGGCGGTTCCAAGGAGGGTAGAAATGATCAGAACGGTGACCGAGATGGGAGTCAGTCGTTCAGTCGGCACATTTGTTCGCAGCTTGATGTACGGCAACACAAAGAAGACGGTGAGCAAGAGCCCGGCCACGAGCAGAAGATGGTTGAGCGGTATGGCGCGAGCCTCGGCATGAAATTGTCCTGCGGGAACGATGCCCACGAGAATCAATATTTGAGCGGTTTTCCGATCGGCCAGCAGATCCATCGCTTGGGCAAATATGGTATGGGAGATTCCGCCAATCGGCGCCTCGTTGAACAGCGGAAGCATTGACGCCAAATCGTCCTGTCGTTCAGTCCCACCTTTCTCCGCGCCGTTATCCTTCGACTCCAAACCGTTGACTCTACGGAGGAGAGTCGAGACATCTGCGAATGCAAACCCGGAAGGATCGCGCGTGGACTGGTGATGGTACAGAATCCGGCCCATGCGATCAGCCAACAGCACATCTGAAAAGATGTCCTCGGTCACTAATTGCCGCATGATCGGGCCGATATCGATGACGGCTTTGATTTGCCATCTAGTCCCTGTCTTTGTGCGATCTTGGCCCACGCACGTCAATTTGATAGAGGACACGCCATTGTGTTTGACAAACTTGACCGCGAATCCGTCGGGATCAGCGGTCTCTTCTGTCACTGTCACATCTTGAAGGCCTGGAAGCGCCTGCACGGCGTTCTCATAGGCCTTTTTGCGAGCGGCCTTGTCCGGACATCGTAGGCCATCCTTCTTGCGACAGGGTGGTTCACCTTCGATCACGGACTTGAACGCTATTCCATAATTAGCCACCATCCCCGCTAGCGATTGGCCGGTGACCACCAAAGCCCGAAAATTGCGTTCTTGCAAGTGCAGGGTCTGTGTTTCC
>Ga0268299_1002122_pt1 | contig 26235 bp, 22 predicted proteins | sample NOBtaG_FD_193484 | JGI IMG/M metagenome (GOLD analysis project Ga0268299, IMG submission 193484) | Activated sludge microbial communities from bioreactor in Nijmegen, Gelderland, Netherland - NOB reactor | ecosystem: Engineered > Bioreactor > Aerobic > Activated sludge | place: Netherlands...
GCCGATCTCGGCGGCGCTGGCCGGCGCGGTGGCGATGGCCACCTCGCCGGTCATCACGATGTCCGCGGTCTACGAATGGCAACCGCGCGGCCAGGTCACCGAGCGCCTGCTGATGATGACCGCGCTCAACAGCGTGCTGGCGGTGCTGGCGCTCAAGGGCTGGCGCGTCGTCGCCACCGCCGATGGCCCGCTGCGCGCCGAATGGCTGCCCGCGCTGGCCAACGCGGTCTACGTGCTGTGCGGGTCCTTCCTGCTGGGCGCGCTGCTGGGCCTGCTGCTGACCTGGCTGTCCAAGCCGATGCGCCGGACCACCGCCAGCGCGGTGCTGCAGATCGGCCTGCTGGTGCTGGGCGCGCTGCTCGCGGCGCAGTGGACGCTGTCGCCGCTGCTCGCGCTGCTGATCGCCGGCATCGTGGCGCGCGAACGCATGGGCCACGGCCTCACCGTCGAGCCGCAGCTCGGCACCGCGGGCACCGCGCTGACGGTGCTGCTGTTCGTGAGCCTCGGCCTCGTCAGCACGGTGGAAAACATCCTCGGCCTGTGGCCCTGGGTGCTGGCGATCATCGTCGCGCGTGCGCTCGGCAAGGGCCTGGCCATCGTCGCGATGTCGCGCCACAGCGGCCTGAGCCTCAAGCAGGCCCTGGCCCTGACGCTGGCGCTGCAACCCATGGCCCAGTCCGCCCTGCTGCTGGGCGCCAGCACCTACGGCTGGCCCGGCGACGCGCCCCTGGTCGAGGCCGGCCTGCTGCAGGCCCTGCTGATCGCGGTGACGCTGATGCAGCTCAGCGGACCGATCTGGGCCCAAATCGCACTGCGCCAGATCGCCGGCGAAGTGCCGCAACGGAGCTGAGCCATGCCCCTGCAGGACTTCACCCCTTCCGAAGCGCTGACGCTCGGCGTCGAGCTCGAGCTCCAGCTCCTCAGCACCCACGACTTCGACCTCGCCCCGCAGGCCGAGGACCTGCTGCGCGAGACCGCCAGGCACTCCGGCGCCTGGGACATCAAGCCCGAGATCACGCGCAGCATGATCGAGATCGGCACGTCCATCCAGCGCCGCCACGCACCGCTGCGCGACGAATTGCGCGACATGCGCAACCAGCTCGTGCGCGCCGCGCGCAAGCTCAACATCTCCATCGCCGGCGGCGGCACCCACGCCTACCAGCACTGGAGCGAACAGCAGATCTTCCCCGGCGAGCGCTTCCATTACATCAGCGAGCTCTACGGCTACCTCGCCAAGCAGTTCACCGTGTTCGGCCAGCACGTGCACGTCGGCTGCCCCGACGGCGACCAGGCGCTGTGGCTGCTGCACGCGCTCTCGCGCTACGTGCCGCACTTCATCGCGCTGAGCGCGTCGTCGCCCTACGTGCAGGGCCAGGACACCGGCTTCGATTCCGCTCGGCTCAACTCGGTTTTCGCCTTCCCGCTGTCGGGCCGCGCGCCCTTCGTGCGCAGCTGGGACGAGTTCGGCGGCTACTTCGACAAGATGACCGCCACCGGCGTCGTGCAGTCGATGAAGGACTTCTACTGGGACATCCGCCCCAAGCCCGAGTACGGGACCATCGAGCTGCGCGTCTGCGACACGCCGCTGTCGGTCGACAAGGCCGCGGCGCTGGCCTGCTACCTGCAATGCATCTGCCGCCAGCTGCGCGAGGAAAAGCCCTTCGAGCCCAGCGAGGACGACTACCTCGTCTACACCTTCAACCGCTTCCAGGCCTGCCGCTTCGGGCTGGACGGCGAGATCGTCGATCCCAAGACCAAGGCCCGCTCGCGCCTGCGCGACGACATCCTGCGCACCCTCACCCGCCTGGACGAGCACGCGCTCGACCTGGAGGCGCTGGACGCGACGCAGCTGCTGCGCGATTCGCTCTTCGAAGGCAACGACGCGCGCTGGCTGCGCAGCCAGCGCGCGTCGTCGCTGCCCTTGTCGGCGGTGGTCGAGGCGGCCGCGAAGCACTGGGTCGCCTGAGCCCGACCCGTTCGGGCCGAGCCTGTCGAAGCCCGCCGCCGGCAGATCAATGCCGACCGAAGCGCAGGTGCACCGGCAGGTCGTTGAGCTTCGGCTCGGCCGGCGCGGTCGCGGCGGCCTTGCCGGCGCTCTCGGCCTTCTGCGGCTCCGCGGCCATCACGAAGCCGTCGCCGGCCGCCAGCCGCACGTCGCCCTGGGCCGTGTCGACGGGCGTGCCGACGAAACGCCGGCCGTTGCCGCTGCGCGTCTCGAGCCAGCCGTCCGCCCCCGGCATCCGGCGCGCGGCCGCGATCTCGCTCGCCACCGCCTGCGGGTTGCGCGCCGTGGTCGACGTGCCATGCGGGCCGACGAAACGCAGGCTGTCGCCACCGTTCACCTCGGCCCAGCCGTCGGCATGGATGGGGTTCATGCGCCAGGCAGCCAGTTCGGCCAGCACCTGGGCGCGGGTCTTGGGGCCGTCGATGGCGGCCGGCCGGCTGCCCGGCCAGTTGTCCGCGTGGGCGGCCAGCGGGGTCAGCAGCGCGGCCCCGAGCGACAGGGAGATGAGAGCAAGGCGAGTGGACATGGTGGACTCCAATGGGGTTGGGCCTCGTGGGCCGCGCCGAGAGGTTCAGCGTGCCGGGAACTTTAGGAACCGGAACCCGGCGTCCGCATCACGGACCGCTCACGATTCGGGAAGGAATCCATCCCGAAAGTGTTCGCGCGAGCGGCCCGTTCGACGCAGTCACCCGCCGGCTCAATGGCGGCCGAAGCGCAGGTGCACCGGCAGGTCGTTGACGTTGAGCTTGGGCTCGGCCTTCATGCCCATCGAGAAGCCCTCGCCGGCGGCCACGCGCAGGTCGCCCGACGCCGCCATCGGCGCCGCGGCCGGCTTGAACACGCCCACGTAGCGCAGGCTGTCGCCGCCGTTGACCTCGGCCCAGCCGTCGGCATGGACCGGGTTCTTCTTCCACGCGTCGAGCTCGGCGCGCACCTCGGCGCGGCTGCGGCCCGGGCCGGTGTGGCCCACGTAGCGCAGGCTGTCGCCGCCGTTGACTTCGGCCCAACCGTCGGCGTGGACCGGGTTCTTGCGCCAGGCGGCCAGTTCGGCCAGCACCTCGGCGCGGGTCTTGCCGGAGACGCCGGGCTGCTCGACGCGGACCAGCGTGTCGCCGATCAGCTGGAAGCCGTCGTGCGTCGGGATGCCCTGGGCCGACACGGCCAGGGGCGAGAGGGTGGTGACGGCGGCCGCGACGGCCAGGATCAGGGTGTTGAGGCGGAAGGACATGATGGACTCCTGTGGGGTTGAGGTTTCGGTTCCGCGCTGTTTCGTTTCAGCGTGGAGGGAACTTTAGGAATCGACCCCCGACGCGAAGCGCACCGTCCGATTACGTTTGTGCAAGGAAAGCCACCCCCCGGCCGACTGCAGGGCACGCGACACGAACGGGAGACGGCGATGCGACTGCTGGTGGTGGAAGACGAGCCCAAGCTGGCCGAGTACCTGCGCAAGGGCCTCAGCGAGAACGGCTACATCGTGGACGTGGCGCACGACGGCATCGACGGCCGCCACCTCGGCACCGAGGGCCACTACGACCTGCTGGTGCTCGACGTCATGCTGCCGGGCATCGACGGCTTCGGCGTGCTGGACGCGGTGCGCCAGGTGAAGGACACGCCGGTGCTGATGCTCACCGCGCGCGACAAGGTCGAGGACCGCGTGCGCGGCCTGCAGGGCGGCGCCGACGACTACCTCATCAAGCCCTTCTCCTTCTCGGAGCTGCTGGCCCGCGTGCAGGCGCTGCTGCGCCGCGGCCGCGGGCATCAGGACAGCAGCACGCTGCAGCTCGGTGAGCTGGAGCTCGACCTCCTCAAGCGCAAGGCCAGCCGCGCCTCGCAGCGCCTGGACCTCACGGCCAAGGAGTTCGCGCTGCTGAGCCTGCTGCTGCAGCGCCAGGGCCAGGTGCTGTCGCGCACCGTGCTGGCCGAGCAGGTCTGGGACATGAACTTCGACAGCGACACCAACGTCGTCGAGGTCGCCGTGCGCCGCCTGCGCAGCAAGCTCGACGACCCCTACCCCACCAAGCTGCTGCACACCGTGCGCGGCATGGGCTACGTGCTGGAGCAGCGCGCGTGAGTCTGCTGGCCGACCCGCGCCGCTCCATCGTCGTCCGGCTCACGCTGACGCTGGCGGCGATCGCGGTCGTGGTGTTCGGCGCGGCCGGCACGGCGCTGTACTGGACGCTCGAGCGCGAGCTGATGCGCGTCGAGTTCGACGAGGTGCAGGGCAAGCTCGAGCAGGTGCAGCAGATGCTGGCCGACAGCCCCACCGGCGTCGACGACGCCTTCCGCGCGCGGCTCGAAGGCGTGCTGGCCGGCCACGGCAACCTGCTGGTCGCCATCCGCTCGCGCGAGGGCGGGCTGCTGTTCAGCAACTCCGACGACCCGCTGCTGGCCGTCAATGCGGCCACGCCGTCGATGTTCACCCTGCAGAACGGCAGCGCTACCGCCGGCTGCAAGGTCGAGATCCGCGACGCCGGCCCGGCGCAGGGCGCGCAGGTCACCGTGGCGCTGGGCAGCAGCATGCGCGGCAGCGTGCTGCGCATGTACCGCAGCACCATCGCCTGGATCTGCGCGGCCGGCTTCGCCGCCACGCTGCTGCTGGCGGCATGGGCCACGCGACGGGGCTTCGGGCCGGTGCGCGCGCTGGCGGCGCAGGCCGCGCGCATCACACCCGAATCGCTGTCGCTGCGCCTGCCCGAGGCCGGCGAGGACCAGGAACTGCAGGCCCTGGCCGGCTCCTTCAACCTGGCGCTCGACCGGCTGCAGCAGGCCTACACGCGGCTGGAAGGCTTCAACGCCGACGTGGCCCACGAGCTGCGCACGCCGCTGGCCACGCTGATCAGCGGCATCGAGGTCACGCTGGCGCACGAGCGGCCGAAGGACGAGCTGCTGCAACTGCACGCCTCCAACCTGGAAGTGCTGGAACGCCTGCGCGCCATCGTCAACGACATGCTCTTCCTGGCCCGCGCCGACAACGGCGAGCAGGCCGCCGACCGCCAGGAGGTGTCGCTCGCCGACGAAGCCGGCAAGGTGGTGGAGTTCTACGACGGCCTGATCCAGCAGGCCGGCGCGCGCGTGGTGCTGCGCGGCGATGCGCGCGTGCGCTGCAACCCGGGCCTGGTGCGGCGCGCCGTGTCCAACCTGCTGTCGAACGCGCTCAAGTATTCGGGCGACGCCGCGGCGCAGCCCATCGCCATCCGCATCGCCGACGGGCGGGCCGACGCCTCGCTCGTCGTCACCAACCACGGCGCCACGATCCCGGCCGAGACGCTGCCTCGGCTCTTCGACCGCTTCTACCGCGGCGAGGCCGCGCGCGGCCGCAGCGAAAGCCACGGCCTGGGCCTGGCCATCGTGCGCGCCGTCGCCACCATGCACGGCGGCAGCGCCAGCGCCTGGTCGCAGGACGGCGTCACCGAGGTGGGGTTCCGCCTCGCCAAGTGACCCGGCCCCGTTCGGGCTGAGCCTGCCCTTCGACAAGCTCAGGGCGATCGGGGTCAACCATTCGGGCTGAGCCAACCCCGTTCGGGCTGAGCCTGCCCTTCGACAAGCTCAGGGCGATCGGGGATCAACCGTTCGGGCTGAGCCAACCCCGTTCGGGCTGAGCCTGTCGAAGCCCCCGCCCACAGCCGCCCTGCTAGAGTGACCCGCACCCGGGATCAGGTGCCGCTCGAGCACCCCGCGCCACGGGCCCGCAGGAGACCAGCATGCCCATGCAACCGCCGCAGCAGCGGCAACAGCAGCGCGAGCACATCGCGACCGTCATGCAGGTGGCCGAGGCCGGCCTGGCCGCGCAGGCCGCGCGGGCGCACGACGAGGTCATCCGCCGCTCCTGGGCGCGCTGCGTGCACGAGCACCGCCTCGACCCCACGCGCATGCAGGAGGCCGTGATCCTGCCCAGCCACCAGCTGCGCGAGCACCAGGACCGCATCGACGACTTCCTGCACATCGCCCGCCACGGGCTGGAGACGCTGTACCAGCAGGTGGCCGGCCTGGGCTACTGCGTGCTGCTGACCGACGCGCGCGGCGTCACCGTCGACTTCATCGGCGACCTGCAGTTGGACAGCAGCCTGCGCAAGGCCGGCCTCTACCTGGGCGCCGACTGGAGCGAGCAGCACGCCGGCACCTGCGGCGTGGGCACCTGCATCAGCACCGGCGAATCGCTGACCGTGCACCTGGACGACCACTTCGACGCCACCCACATCCCGCTGACCTGCACCACCGCGCCGGTCTACGACGCGCTGGGCCAGCTCAACGCCGTGCTCGACATCAGCCAGCTCAGCAGCGCCCAGCCCAAGGCCAGCCAGCACCTGGCGCTGCAACTGGTGCGCACCTACGCCCAGCACATCGAGAACGCCAGCTTCCTGCACACCCACCGCCACGCCTGGATCCTGCGGCTGAGCGCGGCGCCCGCCTTCCTGGACGTGAACCCCGACTACCTGCTGGCGCTGGACGATGCCGGCCGCGTGATCGGCCACAACCGCCGCGCGCAGCTGCTGCTGGAGGCGCAGTGGAAGCACATCGGCGTCGGCTCCGTCCTCGGCCTGCCCTTCGAGCGCCTGTTCAACGCCACGCTGGCCGACCTGGGCCGCTACACGCTGACGCGCGCCAGCGACCAGCGCGCCATCACCCTGGCCAGCAGCGGCCGCGTGCTCTTCATGCTGGCCAGCCCGCCGCCGCGGCGCGACAACGCATCGTCGTCATTCACCGCGGCGCCGCAGCAGGGCCCGGCCCACGGCAGCAACAGCAACAGCAGCGAACGCAAGATCCCCAAGCCGCTGACGGCACTGTCGGGCGGCGACCCGGCGCTGGACCGGCAGATCGAGCGCGCGGCCAAGCTCGTCAACAGTCCCGTCAGCGTGCTGCTGACCGGCGAGACGGGCACCGGCAAGGAATACTTCGCCAAGGCCCTGCACCAGGCCAGCGAGCGCCGCGGGCGGCCCTTCGTGGCCGTCAACTGCGCGGCCATCCCGGAGACGCTGATCGAGAGCGAGCTCTTCGGCCACCTGCCCGGCAGCTTCTCCGGGGCCGGGCCCAAGGCCAAGAAGGGCCTGATCCAGGAGGCCGACGGCGGCACCCTCTTCCTCGACGAAATCGGCGACATGCCGCGCGACCTGCAGGCCCGCCTGCTGCGCGTGCTGGCCGAGCGCGAGGTGCTGCCGATCGGCGCGACCAAACCCACGCCCGTGAACATCCGCGTCATCGCCGCGACGCACTGCGACCTGGAGCAACTGGTGCGCGAGCGGCGCTTTCGCGACGACCTGTACTACCGCCTCAACGGCGCTCACCTCGTGCTGCCGCCGCTGCGCGAGCGGCGGGACCTGGCGTGGCTGATACAGCGGATGCTGGGCGAGTGCGCCAAGGCGGCGGGCCGGAGCGAGGCGCCGCGGCTGTCGAGCGAGGTGAGCGAGCGGCTGCATGCGCATGCGTGGCCGGGGAACCTGAGGGAGCTGCGGAATGTGATCGAGTTTGCGTGTGCGGTTTGCTGCAATGACAGCATCGGCCTCGGCGATCTGCCCGACGGGCTGACGGCAACGGAGCCGGCCGTACCGCCGGCCGTCGCACCGACCAAGCCCGCCAATGCCAACACTGGCGCCGACCCCGCGGCACGCCTGCTCGAGGCCTTGCGGGCCAGCCGCGGCAACGTCAGCGCCGCGGCGCGCTCACTCGGCATCTCGCGCATGACGATGTACCGCCACATGAGGCAGGCGGGCATCGCAACGCCACCGCGCTGGGACGGCCAGCCGCACTGACACCGGTGCGGACTGCCAGCTTCCGGCGCGTCCGCGTGAGCGCGATCGAGGGGTGGCCGGGCGCCGAGAGCCGCGCAGCTTCAGTCGTTGAACGAATGCCAGAGCGCTGTGTCGATGAACCACGGCGGCAGCGTCGCCGCCTCGATCTCCATCTCGTGGCCGTCGACGACCTGGACCAACAGCTTGTGCCGCGACCCCGAGTTGTCGAAGACGTAGGCACGGTGGGCCACGCCGCAGGCTTCGGTCATCAGGCCGATCGACCGCACGTAGCGCTCACGGACCTTCCTGGCGGGTACGGGATGCCCTCCTTGCCGGACACGGCGCCGCACCCGGTCCACGTTGATCGCTGGGTCATCGGTAGCCACGAAGTAGAGGTAGACGCGGTAACCCCGTTGCCGCGCCTCCTTCATGAAGTCCACCTTGTCGCGCGAGGACATCACGGTCTCGAAGGTGAAGGTTCGTCCTTCGTCGAGCAACTCTCGCCGTATGGCGTCGGCCAGCACCGAAGCGAGATAGGAGTCGTAGGGCGCCGGCACGCGCAGCTGCAGTGACGCGTCGATCGTCATCCGGCCCAGCAGCGAATGCAGGCCGATCGACTTCGCGAAGATCGAACTCCGGATGTGCCCTTCCATCCGGGCGAGCACATCCGCGGGCTCGCCGATGATCTGCAGGCTGGCCAGATCGAGCGCGCCGTCGTTGTCGCGCAGGGCTCGCTCGATCTCGTCGGCGTTCACGAAGATGCCGATCCACTCGGGCTTGAGTTCGTTCTTGATGGTGCTCTTGCCCGATCCGTTGGGACCGGCCAGAACCCTCAGCCGCGGCTGGGCGGCCTTGCTGCCGTCAGACCGCGGCTTCTTGCTTGGCACGCTTGAGTACGAGCCCGACCTTGACGCGCTTGCCCGGCTTCAGCGCCTTGATGACGGTCGACGTCCCGTCGGCCTTGCGCTCGACCACGGCGCCTGCACTCGTCTTGACGACCACGGCGCCGGTCATCGCCAAGGCCTGCTTGTAGGCAGCATGGCCCGACTTGGCCGCCAGTCCGGGAATGCGCCGTTCCGCGGCCAGCATCGCTGCTTCGGTGAGTTCGGGGCTGCGGCGTGGCATGTCAGGACTTGCTTGTGGAACAAATGCAGTCTAGCAGGAGCAGAGAGGCGCCAGGCGCACGCCGCCGACGGCCGAAGGGGCGTTCGGCACGCATCACCTGCCTGGGCCGGCGGGGCTTGCTTGGCGGCTTGCGTCGCAATGGGGTCGCCCAAAAGCGCATCTCTTCGGTAGCCCCCTCATCGACAGCCTCCCGCATGTGGAGCGGCGCTCATGCCACTACCTCCAGCCCACGCTTCTGCACCAATCGCAAAAGCTTGAGCGCTGTCCCCGTCGGCTTCTTCTGCCCGATCTCCCACTTCTGCACCGTCGACAGACTGGTGTTCAGCAGCTTGGCAAAAACCGCTTGACTGACCCGCGACGCCTCGCGAATCTGCTTGATCTGCTCCGGCTCCAGCGGCTCCACCGGCGGCAGGCACAGGCGGTCGAACTCGCGCAGCGTGACCTGATCCATCACGCCCGCCTTGTGCAGCCCCTTGGCCGTGGTGTGCACGGCCTCGAGGATCGGTGATTTCGTCTTGCGCATCGCAATCCACCTCCATCAGTTCATCGGCACGCTGTGCCTCGGCCAGCGCTGTCGCCGTCAGCGACAGCAGGTGTGCGGCCAGCTTCTTCAAGGCTTCCTCTTCGTCCTTGTCGATGTTGCTGCGCTCGTTCCTCGGGAAGCCGTAGACGAAGAACCAGCGACTACCCTGGTTGGTGGCGACCAGGGTCCGGAAGCCGCCGCTCTTGCCCTGCCCCGGCCGCGCGATCCGCTTCTTGAACAGGCCGCCGCCGAGATCGGCGTCGTACAGGCCCTCGGTCATCTCGCGCACCGCGGCGCACAAGCCCGGTGTCGTCAGACCCTGCTTGCGCGCCCAACGGTCGAACCATCGGGTCTTGTAGATCGCCATGCCCGGCCTCTTCGTTGCTGCAATATAGCACTCAGTGCTATAGAACGAAAGGCCGTAGACGCCTGTCGCAACGCCGCTGCGACACCTGTATCGCTGTGACACCCGTCCGCAGCGCTGCCCCATCGCGACCTGATCGCGCAAGCCCCCTCGGCCCTCCGGGACACACCAGGCGAGCGCTGTCTATCGCAGCACATTTCCGCTCAGGCACAGCCTTTGCGCTTGAGCCTCCACCGGCCCTGCAGAGGACCCGGATGTGTATCACCCAAACACAAGCACGGAGACAAGCAAGATGACCGAACTCAGCAACCCCCACACCCTGTCCGTGAAGAGCTGGCTCGCCAGCCTGGGCGCGGCGCTGGAGAAGGGCGACATCGCCGGCGCGCTGGCGCTGTTCGACGACGACTGCTACTGGCGCGACCTGGTCAGCTTCACCTGGAACCTCAAGACGATGGAGGGCAAGGCGCAGATCGAGGCGATGCTGAAGGCCACGCTCGCCTCCACCAAGCCTAGCGCTTGGCAGATCGACGGCGAAGGCGAGGACGGCGGCGGCGTCAGCCAGGCCTGGTTCACCTTCGAGACCGCCGTCGCGCGCGGCCGCGGCCTGGTGCGGCTGAAGGGCGACAAGTGCTGGACGCTGCTGACCACGATGGTGGAGCTGAAGGGCCACGAGGAGCCCAAGGGCGAGGCCCGGCCCCGGGGCGTGAAGCACGGCGTCACGGTCGACCGCCAGTCCTGGCTGGAGGCGCGGCAACAGGAGGCCGCCGAACTCGGCTACCGGACCCAGCCCGAGGTGGTGATCATCGGCGGCGGCCAGGGTGGCATCGCGCTCGGTGCGCGGCTGCGGCGGCTGGGCGTCAGCGCCATCATCGTGGAGAAGAACGACAAGCCCGGCGACTCCTGGCGCAAGCGCTACAAGAGCCTGTGCCTGCACGACCCGGTCTGGTACGACCACCTGCCCTACCTGCCCTTCCCCGACCACTGGCCCGTCTTCGCGCCCAAGGACAAGATCGGCGACTGGCTGGAGATGTACACCAAGGTGATGGAGCTGAACTACTGGAACTCCACCACCTGCAAGAGCGCCAGGTTCGACGAAGCCAAGGGCGAGTGGACGGTGGAGGTGGTGCGGCGCGTGGACGATGAACTGAAGCCCGTGACGCTGCGGCCGAAGCAGCTGGTGCTGGCCACCGGCATGTCGGCCGTGCCCAACATTCCCAGGTTCCCAGGGGCGGATTCCTTCCAGGGCGAGCAGCACCACTCCAGCCAGCACCCGGGGCCGGATGCGTACAAGGGCAAGAAGGTCGTCGTCATCGGCTCCAACAACTCGGCCCACGACATCTGCGCCGCGCTGTGGGAAAAGGGCGCCGACGTCACGATGATCCAGCGCACCTCGACGCACATCGCCAGGAGCGACTCGCTGATGGAGCTGGCGCTCGGCGGGCTGTACAGCGAGCAGGCGGTGGCCAACGGCATCGACCACCACAAGGCCGACCTGATCTTCGCGTCGGTGCCGTACAAGATCATGCACAGCTTCCACATCCCCGTGTACGAGGAGATGAAGAAGCGCGATGCCGACCTGTACGAGCGGCTCGCCAAGCGCGGCTTCATGCTGGACTTCGGCGACGACGGCTCGGGCCTGTTCATGAAGTACCTGCGCCGCGGCTCGGGCTACTACATCGACGTGGGCGCTTCCGAGCTGGTGGCCGACGGCAAGATCAAGCTCAAGAGCGGCGTGGGGGTCGAGAAGATCAACGCCAGGTCCATCACCTTCACCGACGGCACGGAGCTGCCGGCCGACCTGATCGTCTACGCCACCGGCTATGGCTCGATGAACGGCTGGGCCGCGCAGCTCATCTCGCAGGAGGTGGCCGACAAGGTCGGCAAGTGCTGGGGCCTGGGCTCGGGCACGACCAAGGACCCCGGGCCCTGGGAGGGCGAGCTGCGCAACATGTGGAAGCCGACGCAGCAGAAGAACCTGTGGTTCCACGGCGGCAACCTGCACCAGTCGCGCCACTACTCGCAGTTCCTGTCGCTGCAGCTCAAGGCGCGCAGCGTCGGCATCCCGACGCCGGTGTACGGGCTGCCGCAGGTGCATCACCTGCGCTGACACGGCCACGGCGGCGAGACCGCATGCCGGAATCTCCCCAGGGGGATTTCGGGATGCCTTGACGCACCGCAGCGTCTGCCGCAGTCTCGACCTCATGGACCGCCACCTGCTGACCCCGCTGCTGGACCTGCCCGAGACGCACCAGAAGATCCTGGGCGACTACGACGGCGCCTACTCGCTGGGCATTGGCGACGACGGCGCCTTCGTGCTGGATGTCGAGGGCCACGACCTGCAGCGCTTTCCGCAGTCGGTGACCATCGGCTTCGAGACCATCCCCGTCGTCGTGCGCGGCGGCTTCATCGCGCCCGAGGCCCGGTCGGTCTAGGCGCGCGACGCCAGGGTCAGATCGCGGCCTCCCAGCCCCCACCCAGCGCCCGCACCAGCCCCACCGTCGCCTGGTACTGCGCGGCCTTGACCTGCAGGGCCTGGCGGCGGTTGGCGAGTTCGCTGCGCTGCGCATCCAGCAGGTCGATCTGGCTGACCAGGCCGTTGCGGTAGCGCGAGCTGGACAGTACCGTCGCGCGGCTGGCCGCGGCCACGGCGCGCGACTGCGCGTCGGACTGCTCGGCCAGCAGGCGCAGCGCCGAGAGCTGGTCCTCGACGTCGCGGAAGGCGACGAGCACCTGCTCGCGGTAGCCGGCCAGCGCGGCGTCCAGCTCGGCGCTGGCGTTCTGCACGCCGGCCTCGCGCCGCCCGCCGTCGAAGAGCGGTAGCGACAGCAGCGCGCCCACGCCCCAGGAGCGCGCCGACCACTTGAACAGGTCGCCCAGCTCGGGCGAGGCATAGCCGCCGTTCGCGGTGAGCGACAGGTTGGGGAACCAGGCCCCCTGCGCGACGCCGACGCGCTGCTGCGCCGCCAGCATGGCGTGCTGCGCGGCCGACACGTCGGGCCGGCGCGCCAGCACCGTGCTCGGCACGCCGGCCGGGATCACCGGCAGCGCGCTGCGCCAGTCGGCCGCGTCGACGCGGAAGTCCGACGCCGCGGCGCCGACCAGCACCGCGAGCCCATGCTCCAGCTCGGCGCGACGGCGGTCCAGGGCCAGGGCCTCGGATTCGGTCGCCGCGACCTGGGTGCGGATGCGCGCGACGTCCAGCTCGGCCACGTCGCCGGCGTTGTAGCGGCGCTCGATCAGATTGAGCGTGTCGCGGTAGGCGGTGACGGTGTCGCGCACCAGGCGGCGCTCCTCGTCCACCGCACGCAGCGCCAGGTAGGTCTGCGCCACGTCGGCCTGCACCAGCAGGCGCGTGCTCTGCAGCAGCGCCTCGCGCGACTGCGCGTCCAGCGCGGCGGCGCGGCTGGCGGCCTGCAGGCGGCCGAACAGGTCGACCTCGTAAGCCAGCGAGGCACCGGCGCTGACGACGGTGGCCGGGCGGTTGCCGTTGGCCGCGTCGGTGCCGCGCGAGGCACCGGCGCCGACGCCGATCTGCGGCAGGCGGTCGGCGTCGGCGGCGCGCAGGAAGGCGCGCGCCTGTGCGAGCCGCGCCGCGGCGATCTGCACGCTGTTGTTGGCGGTGGCGGCGCGCTCGACCAGCGCGTCGAGCGTGGCGTCGTCGAAGGCCTTCCACCAGGTGCCGCGGGCCTGCGGCTCGGCCGGCGCGGCCTGGGTCCAGCGGCCGTCGCCTTCCTTGAAGGCCGCGGGCGCGGTGGGCAGCGCGGCCGGGTCGATGGCGGGAGCGGTCACGCAGCCGGCCAGCAGCAGGGCGGCGAACAGGGGCGCGAGCAGGCGCTGGTTGAGACGCTTGTTGGCAAGGATCTTCATGATCTTCTTTCTGTGACTCGGGTCACTCGTCGGCGCGCAGCGGCGCGGCCGGCACGGGCTTGATCGATGCGCCGCCACCGTGGGTGCCGGCAAAGGCCTCGATGTGCGGCACCTCGCCGTGCAGCTTGAGCGGCCGGTTGCCGGTCAGGCGGCGCAGCAGCACATAGAACACCGGCGTCAGGAAGAGGCCGAAGGCCGTGACGCCGATCATTCCGGCGAACACCGCGACGCCCATCGCCTGGCGCATCTCGGCCCCGGCGCCGGTGCTCAGCACCAGCGGCAGCACGCCCATCACGAAGGCCAGCGAGGTCATCAGGATCGGGCGCAGGCGCAGGCGGCTGGCCTCGATCGCGGCCTGGATCGGCGTGCGGCCGGCGAACTCCAGCTCGCGGGCGAACTCGACGATCAGGATCGCGTTCTTGGCGCTCAACCCCACCAGCACGATCAGGCCGATCTGCGTGAAGACGTCGTTGTCGCCGCCGTCCAGCCACACGCCGGTCATCGCGGCCAGCAGGCCCATGGGCACGATCATGATGATGGACAGCGGCAGCGTGAGGCTCTCGTACTGCGCCGCCAGCACCAGGAAGACCAGCAGGATGGCGAGCGGGAAGACCCACATCGCCGAGTTGCCCGCCAGGATCTCCTGGTAGGTCAGCTCGGTCCACTCGTAGCTGATGCCCGGCGGCAGCGTCTCGGCGGCGATGCGGTTCACGGCATCCTGCGCCTGGCCCGACGAATAGCCCGGGGCCGGGCCGCCGTTGATGTCGGCCGACAGGTAGCCGTTGTAGCGCATCGCGCGTTCCGGGCCGAAGCTGGGCTGCACGTTCATCAGCGCCGACAGCGGCACCATCTCGCCGGAGGCCGAGCGCACCTTCAGCAGGCCCACGTCCTCGGCGCGCGCGCGGTGCGAGGCATCGGCCTGCACGCGCACGGTGTAGGTGCGGCCGAACTTGTTGAAGTCGTTGACGTAGAGCGAGCCGAGGTAGATCTGCATCGTGTCGAACACGTCGGTCACCGCGACGCCCAGCTGGCGCGCCCGGGTGCGGTCGATGTCGGCATAGAGCTGCGGCACGTTGACCTGGTAGCTCGAGAACAGCCCCGCCAGCTCGGGCGCCTGCTGGGCCTTGGCCATGAAGGCCTTGACCGCCGCGTCCATCGCCTCGTAGCCGAGCGAGCCGCGGTCCTCGAGCTGCAGCTTGAACCCGCCCGTGGTGCCCAGGCCCTGCACCGGCGGCGGCGGGAACATCACGACGAAGGCGTCCTCGATCTGCGCGTACTGCTGGTTGAGCTGCTGCGCGATCGCGGCGCCCGACAGATTCGGATCCTTGCGCTCGTCGAAGGGCGCCAGCGTCGCGAACACGATGCCGGAGTTGGAGCTGTTGGTGAAGCCGTTGATCGACAGGCCGGGGAAGGACACCGCGTGCTCGACGCCGGGCTGCTTGAGCGTGATGTCGCCCATGCGGCGGATCACGTCCTCGGTGCGGTCGAGCGTGGCACCGTCGGGCAGCTGCGCGAAGCCGATCAGGTACTGCTTGTCCTGCGCCGGCACGAAGCCGCCGGGCACGGCCTTGAACAGCCCGCCGGTCACCGCCAGCAGCACGAGGTACAGCCCGACCATCACGGCCTTGCGCGAGATCGCCCGCGTCACGCCGCGGCTGTAGCCTTCGGCACCGCGCTTGAAGGCGCGGTTGAAGAGCGCGAAGAAGCGGCCGAACACGAAGTCCATGCCGCGCGTCAGCGCGTCCTTCGGCGCGCCGTGGCCCTTGAGCAGCATCGCCGCGAGCGCCGGCGACAGCGTCAGCGAGTTGATCGCCGAGATCACCGTCGAGATCGCGATCGTCAGCGCGAACTGCTTGTAGAACTGGCCGGTCAGGCCGCTGATGAAGGCCAGCGGCACGAACACCGCGATCAGCACCAGCGCGATCGCGATGATCGGCCCCGAGACCTCGCGCATCGCGCGGTAGGTCGCGTCGCGCGGCGACAGGCCGGCCTCGATGTTGCGCTCGACGTTCTCGACCACCACGATGGCGTCGTCGACCACGATGCCGATCGCCAGCACCAGGCCGAACAGGCTCAGCGCATTGATCGAGAAGCCGAACAGGTGCATCACCGCGAAGGTGCCGATCACCGACACCGGCACGGCCAGCAGCGGGATGATGGACGCGCGCCAGGTCTGCAGGAACAGGATCACCACCAGCACCACCAGCGCCACCGCCTCGAGCAGCGTGTGGATCACCGATTCGATGGAGGCGCGCACGAACTGCGTCGGGTCGTAGACGATCTCGTAGTCCACGCCTTCGGGCATGAACTTCTTGAGCTCGGCCATGGTCTCGCGCACGTGGTTCGAGATCTCGATGGCGTTGGAGCCCGGCGCCTGGAAGATCGGCACCGCCACGGCCGACTTGTTGTCGAGCAGCGAGCGCAGCGCGTACTCGGCCGCGCCGAGCTCGATGCGGCCCAGGTCGCGCAGCCGCGTCACCGCGCCGTCGGCGCCGGTCTTGACGATGATGTCGCCGAACTCTTCCTCGTTCTGCAGGCGGCCCTGGGCGTTGATCGACAGCTGCAGGTCCACGCCCGGCAGGCCCGGCGAGGCGCCCACCACGCCGGCGGCCGCCTGCACGTTCTGTTCGCGGATGGCGCGCACCACGTCGCTCGCCGACAGGCCGCGCTCGGCGACCTTCTGGGGGTCGAGCCAGACGCGCATCGAGTAGTCGCCCGAGCCGAACAGCTGCACCTGGCCCACGCCTTCGATGCGCGCCAGCCGGTCCTTGACATTGAGCACCGCGTAGTTGCGCAGGTAGGTCATGTCGTAGCGGTCGTTGGGCGACAGCAGGTGCACGACCATCGTGAGGTCGGGCGAGCTCTTGACCGTGGTGATGCCCAGGCGGCGCACTTCCTCGGGCAGGCGCGGCTCGGCCTGCGAGACGCGGTTCTGCACCAGCTGCTGGGCCTTGTCGGGATCGGTGCCGAGCCGGAAGGTGACGGTCAGCGTCATCAGGCCGTCGGTGGTGGCCTGGCTGCCCATGTAGAGCATGCCCTCGACGCCGTTGATGGCCTCCTCCAGCGGCGTGGCCACCGTCTCGGCGATCACCTTGGGGTTGGCGCCGGGGTACTGCGCGCGCACCACCACCGAGGGCGGCACGACCTCGGGGTATTCCGAGATCGGCAGGCCGCGCAGCGCGATCAGGCCGGCGATCAGCATCAGCAGCGACAGCACGCCGGCGAAGATCGGCCGGTCGATGAAGAATTTGGACAGGTTCATGGCGCGCTCCCTCTGCGCTGGATCGTTCGGACTTGTTGTGGGGACGGTGGCGCGGCGATCAGGACTGCGTCGCGCCCTCGCGTCGGGCCTGCACCTCGGGCTTGGCGTTCATGTCGACGCTCTGCGGCTTGACCAGCGAACCGGGCCGCACGCGCTGCACGCCGCCGACGACGATGCGCTCGTCGGCCTTGAGGCCGGCCGTGACGATGCGCAGGCCGTCGACCGACGCGCCCAGGCTCACCTCGCGGTAGACCACCTTGTTGTCGGCGCCGACCACCAGCACGAACTTCTTGCTCTGGTCGGTGCCGACCGCGCGCTCGTTGATCAGCAGGGCCGGTGCGCTGCGCGCCTGGCCCATGCGCAGCTTGGCAAACTGGCCCGGCATCAGCGTGCCGTCCTTGTTGTCGAACACGGCGCGCACGCGCACCGTGCCGCTGCGCGCGTCGACCTGGTTGTCGACGAGCTGCAGGCGGCCTTCGAGCGGCGTGTCGGCGGTGGCGGCGGTGCCCATCTGCACGGGGATGCGCTCGAGCTGCTGGCGCGCGCTGGCGCCGCCCTGCCCCAGGCCCTTGAGGGCGCGGGCGACGATCTGCTCGTCGGCGTCGAAGCTGGCGTAGATCGGGCTCACCGACACCAGCGTGGTCAGCACCGGCGCGCCGGGGCCGGCTGCGACCAGGTTGCCGACCGTGACCTCGAGCCGCCCGACGCGGCCGGCGACCGGCGCGCGCACCTGGGTGTAGGCCAGGCTCAGGCGCGCCGACTGCAGCGCGGCCTGCGCGGCGCGCAGGTTGGCCTCGGCCTCGCGCTGGGCGTTGACGCGCTCGTCGAGCTCGCGCTGCGCGATGGCGCGCTCGTCCCACAGGCGCTGGGCACGGTTGCCCTCGCTCTGCGTGTAGGCGACGCGGGCCTGCGCGGCGACGACCTGCGCCTCGGCGCGGTCGACGTCGGCCGCATAGGGCGCGGGGTCGATGGTGATGAGCAGGTCGCCCTGCTTCACCAGCGCGCCTTCGCGGAAGTGCACGGCCTGCACGGCGCCGGCGACGCGCGAGCGCACGTCGACGCGCTCGACCGCCTCGAGGCGGCCGGAGAACTCGTCCCACACCGACACGTCGCTCAGTACGACGGCGGCCACCGACACCGGCGTGGCCTGCGGCTCGGCGGGTGCGGTATTGGCCTCGGCGTCGGGCGCCTGCAGGCCGAACAGCGCCGTCGCGACGGCGGTCAGGGCGGTGAGCGCGGTGCCGGCGGCCCAGAGGCGGCGACGGGCGCGAAGCGGAAGCTGGTTCATGGGAGGTCCTGGGTGGTTTCGAGTTGATGAGGAGCAGAAAGGGAAGCCGGCTGCGTCGACAGGAAGTGGCTGAGCTGCAGGCCCAGCGGCGCGGCCCAGGCCGGGCGCTCGCCGTCGGCGGCCTGCATGCAGCTGCACGGCCAGCCGGTCCGGCCCGGCAGCACGGCCTCGGTCACCGGCACGCCGGCCGCGCGCAGGCGGGCGGCGTAGGCGTGGGTCTCGTCGCGCATCGGGTCGTCGTCGGCCGTGACCAGCAGGGTCGGCGGCAGGTCGCCCAGGCGCAGGGCGCGGCCCGGCGCGGCATAGGGATGCAGCGCGTCCTCGGGCTGGGACAGGTAGTCGTGCCAGCCGTCGGCCCAGCGGCAGCCGACCGGGCCGGCCTGCGCGCTGCGCAGCGAAGCGGTCGCGACGCAGGTGTCGAGCATCGGCGACAGCAGGATCTGCCCGGCCAGCGGCGGGTGCTGGCGGTCGCGCGCCATCAGCGCGACGGCGGCGGCGATGTTGCCTCCGGCTTCCTCGCCCGCGACCCACAGGCCGCTGGCGGTGCCGGCCAGGCGCAGGCGGCGGCGCCAGGTCCATTCGAGCGCGGCATGGCCGACCTCGATCGCGGCCGGGAAGGGCCGCTCCGGCGCGAGCGGGTAGTCGAGCGAGACCACGACCGCGCCGGCCTCGGCCAGCAGGCCGGCGACGCGCGAGCCGCTGTCCAGGTCGCCGGCCACGAAGGCGCCGGCATGGAAGTGCAGCACCAGCGGCGCCGGGGCGCGACCTTCGGGGCGGTAGATGCGCGCCCGCACCGTGGCGCCGCCGTCGAGCGGGATCAGCTCGTCGGTCGGGGCGACATCGGGACGGAGGGAAGTGACGGAGGACATGGCGGCTCGCCCACGGGGGGCGACTCGGCTTGCTGCGATGCAGCGAAAGATAGGGCCGGCCCGCCCGCCAATAAATAGCCACGCCGCTCATGCTTTGTTTCACCAAAGCAATAATCGACCGCATGGACAAGCTCCTCGCCATGCAGGCCTTCGTGCGGGTCGTCGAATCCGGCACCTTCACCAAGGCCTCGGATTCGCTGACCCTGCCCAAGCCGACCGTCACCCGGCTGATCCAGACCCTGGAAAGCCACCTGCAGACCAAGCTGCTGAACCGCACCACCCGCAAGGTGACGGTGACGCCCGACGGCGCGGCCTACTACGAGCGTGCGCTGCGCCTGCTGACCGAGGTCGACGAGCTGGAGTCCAGCATGTCGCACGCCAAGGCCAGCCCGCGCGGGCGGCTGCGCATCGACGTGCCGGCCGCGCTGGGCCAGCTGGTGCTGATGCCGGCGCTGCCGGACTTCTGCGCGCGCTACCCCGACATCCAGATCGACCTGGGCGTCGGCGACCGGCCGGTCGACCTGATCGGCGAGAACGTCGACTGCGTGATCCGCGGCGGCACGCTGACCGACCAGTCGCTGGTGGCGCGGCGCATCGCGGAGTTCCACATGATCGCGGCGGCCAGCCCCGGCTACCTGAAGCGCCACGGCATGCCCACGCACCCGAGCGAGCTCGAGGACCGCCATGTGATCGTCGGCTACTTCTCGGCCCGCACCGGGCGGCCGATCCCGATGGACTTCAACAAGGACGGCGAGCGCGTCGAGGTGACGGGCCGCTATCGCGTGTCGGTCAACGACTCCAACGCCTACACCGCCGCGGGACTGGCCGGGCTGGGCGTCGTGCAGACGGCGACCTTCATGCTGCAGGACCACATGAGCCGCGGCGCGCTGGAGCCGGTGCTGGCGGACTGGTGCTCGGACCCGGTACCCATCCACGTCGTCTACCCGCCCAACCGCCACCTCAGCGCCAAGCTGCGCGTCTTCGTCGACTGGGTGGCCGAGCTGTTCGCGCACCACGACTTGATGCAGCGCTGCAGCAGCCTGCCGCCGCTGCCGGCCACGGCGCGCTTCGCGCGCTGATCAGAAGCTGAGCGCGTCAGGCGGCCGGCGCGTCGGGCGCGGGCAGCGTCAGGCCCATCGCCTTGGCCGACATGTAGAGCGTCTTCGTCAGCAGCTCCACGCCGCCGGCATTGAGCTCGAGCGGGAAGATCTTGCCGTTGGCCATCAGCAGCTCCAGCAGCACGGCCTGGCCGTCGTCGGACAGCACGGCCTGCTTCAGGCCGACGCAGCGCAGGGGTTCCATCGTGGAGCTCATCGTCGTTCTCGTGGGGTCGGTGGCGGAGCCGGGATGCTGCCACGCCGCGGCGCCGCGCCGCGCGAGGGTCAGCCCGAAGGCCCGAGCATCCGGCGCGCGTCGACCCAGGCGTCGAACTGCTCGCCGCTGACGCCGCCGACCGCGAGCGCGGCCTCGCGCAGGCTGCTGCCGGTCTGGTGCGCGTGCTTGGCGATCCTGGCGGCGCGGTCGTAGCCGATGTGCGGCGCCAGCGCGGTGACCAGCATCAGCGAGCGCTGCAGCAAGTCTTCGACCCGCGCCGCGTCGGGCGCCAGGCCGGCCACGCAGTGCCGCGCGAAGCTGGCCATCGCGTCGGACAGCAGGCGCAGGCTGTCCAGCACGTCGTGCGCGATCAGCGGCTTGTAGACATTGAGCTCGAAGTGGCCCTGGCTGGCCGCGAAGCCGATCGCCGCGTCGTGGCCCATCACCTGGGCGCAGACCATGGTCAGCGCCTCGACCTGGGTCGGGTTCACCTTGCCCGGCATGATGGAACTGCCGGGCTCGTTCTCGGGCAGGCGCAGCTCGCCCAGGCCGGCGCGCGGGCCGCTGCCCATCAGGCGGATGTCGTTGCCGATCTTGGTGAGCGCCACCGCCAGCATGCGCAGGGCACCGTGGAAGCCGACCAGGGCCTCGTGCCCGGCCATCGCCGCGAACAGGTTGTCGGCCGGCGCGAACGGCAGGCCGAGCCGGCGCGCGAGCCGCGCCGCCACGCGCGCGCCGAACTCGGCATGGGTGTTGAGCCCGGTGCCGACCGCGGTGCCGCCGATCGCCAGGCGCTGCACCGGCGCGAGCGACTGCGCGATCGCGGCTTCGCACAGGTCGAGCTGCGCGACGTAGCCGCCGAACTCCTGGCCCAGCGTCACCGGCGTGGCGTCCTGCAGGTGGGTGCGGCCGATCTTGACGACGTCCGCCAGCGCGACGGCCTTGTCGTGCAGCGCCGCGCGCAGCGTCGCCAGCGCGGGCTGCAGCCGCTCGCGCGCCTGCAGCGCGACGGCGACGTGCATCGCGGTCGGGAAGACGTCGTTGGACGACTGGCCCAGGTTCACGTCGTCGTTGGGGTGCACGCGGCGGTCGCTGCCCCGGCGGCCGCCCAGGGCCTCGGAGGCCAGCGTGGCCACGACCTCGTTGACGTTCATGTTGCTCTGCGTGCCCGAGCCGGTCTGCCACACCGACAGCGGAAAGGCCTCGGCATGCTCGCCGGCCGCGATGCGGGCCGCGGCGTCGGCGATGGCACGGGCCTTGTCGGCGGCCAGCAGGCCGAGTTCGTGGTTGACCTCGGCCGCGGCCCACTTGACCCAGGCCAGCGCGCGCACCACCTCGGCCGGCATGCGCTGTTCGCCGATGGCGAAGAAATGCAGGCTGCGCGCGGTCTGCGCGGCCCACAGCGCGTCGGCGGGGACCTCGATGGGGCCGAAGGCGTCGGATTCGGTGCGGGTGGCGGTGGTCATCGGGGCTCCGGCAAGGGGTCGTGAACGGGATGGCGCCAGCTTAGGCCAGGACGACGGACCCTCCTCCGAACTTGGGATGCGGAGAGGCGCTAGTAGAGCGACAGTGCGTGCGAAGTGAAGCCAAGTGGAGGTGCGCCATGTTCGGCTCTTATCTCGTCGAGCTCGTGATCGGCATGTGTTTCCTGTTCGCAGTGCTGGGCATCGTGACCAGTGCGTTGACCGAGGTGGTGCTGTCGTACACGAAGGTGCGCGCGAAGCATCTGCAGGAGTGGCTGGTGCAATGGTCGAAGCAGTTGCTCGACGCGCCACGGGTCTCGTCCACCGGAACAACCGCACCTGAACCTGCGCCTGCGCCTGCGCCTGCGCCTGCGGACCCGAGAACTCCAGGCGAGAAGTTTCTCGAAGGCTTGCTGGACCACCCACTGGTCGCGTCGCAGAGGCACGGCGAGGCAAGGCCGAGCTACCTGCCGTCGGCGCACCTCGCCGGCGCGCTGCTGCAGACCCTGGCCATGCCCTTCAGCGAAAGCTGCGTCGGGCAGGACCTCAAGTCGGCCGAAGCCAAGCTCCGCGCGCACATCCGCGGCTTGCCCGGCGAGGGCCTGAAGCGCGCCCTCGAGGCCGTGCTCGACTCGGCCGTCACCAAGGCGGCCGACGGCACAGCGCTGATCGAAAGCCTGAAGAACGAGACGGCCTCCTGGATCGACGCATCCATGGGCCGCATCGAGGGCTGGACCAAGCGGCGCGCCAAGCTGATCTCCCTGGTCGCCGCCTTCGTCGTTTGCCTGGCCTTCAACGTCAGCGCGCTGGAAGTGCTGCGCGTGCTGTCCTCGGACGGCGCGGCGCGCACGGAGCTGGCGCGGACCGCGGTCGAGTACGTCGACAAGGACTGCAGCGGCAAGGCCGACCAGACCCGGCTGGCCTGTCTGAAGGAACGCTCGGACGAGGCCGTCGAGGCGCTGGGGCCGCTGTCGCGTCTTGGCATCGGCTGGGACCGACCGCCGGCATTCATGACGATGAAGGACCCGGCCCCCTGGGCCCTGGCCGGGCATGCGCTGGTCTGGCTGGCCGGCCTGCTGTGCGCCGCCTTTGCCGCCTCGCTGGGCGGCGACTTCTGGTTCAAGTGGATCGGCGACATCGTCCGCCTGACCGGGTACAAGCCGGCGCGCCGGGACGAACCTCCGGCCGAGCCACCGGGCTGGCTGGCACGGCTGACGGCACGCCGCTGAGCCCGGGGTGTCCGCGTGGGCGCGAGCGGCGCGCCAACGTATGCTTCGCCCATGTACGCGCCGTTCTTCGGGCTGAAGCAGGAGCCGTTCTCGATCGCGCCGGATCCGCGCTATCTCTTCATGAGCGAGCGCCACCGCGAGGCGCTGGCGCACCTGCTGTACGGCGTGAAGGGCGGCGGCGGCTTCGTGCTGCTGACGGGCGAGATCGGCGCCGGCAAGACCACGGTGTGCCGCTGCTTCCTGGAGCAGATCCCCAAGCGCTGCAACGTCGCCTACGTCTTCAACCCGCGCTTGACGGCGGAGGAGCTGCTGCGCTCGGTCTGCGACGAGTTCGGCATCCCCAACCCGCACCAGGGGCCGGGCGCGACGACGGTCAAGGACTGGGTCGACGCGCTCAACGAGTTCCTGCTGCGCACGCACGCGGTCGGCCAGAACAACGTGCTGATCATCGACGAGGCGCAGCAGCTGTCGGCCGACGTGCTGGAGCAGCTGCGCCTGCTGACCAACCTGGAGACCAACGAACGCAAGCTGCTGCAGATCGTGCTGATCGGCCAGCCCGAGCTGCGCCAGATGCTGGCGCGGCCCGACCTGGAGCAGCTGGCGCAGCGCGTGATCGCGCGCTACCACCTCGAGCCGCTGTCCGAGAGCGAGACGCTGCAGTACATCCGCCACCGCCTCGCGATCGGCGGGCTGACCACCGCGGCGCCCTTCGGCCGCGAGGCGATGCAGCGCGTGCACCAGCTGTCGCGCGGCGTGCCGCGGCGCATCAACCTGCTGTGCGACCGCGCGCTGCTGGGCGCCTACGCGACCGGTCGCAATCGCGTCGACGCGGCCATCGTCGACAAGGCCGCGAGCGAGGTCTTCGACAAGACGCCCCCACCGCGCACCGCGGCGCGGCGCCGCTGGCGGCCCGGCCGCATCGAGACGCTGGGGCTGGGCCTGGTGGGCGGCGCGGCGCTGTGGGGCCTGGTGTCGTGGGCGATGGACGGCCGCACGGCCGCGCGGCCCGACGTGGCGAGTGCCCAGGCGGCTGCCATGCCGGCGGCCTCGGCGGCATCGGCGGCCGGTGCGGCCGGTGCGGCCTCGGGGCCGTCCGAGGTGCAGGCGGCGGCCTCGGCACCGGCCGCCGCCGTCGCGATGGCCGACCTCAAGACCAGCCTGCAGCGCATGCCGCGCGACGAGGCCGGCGCCTGGCGCGCCCTGGCGCCGCTGTGGAAGCTCGATCTCGGCGAGGGCGAGCCCTGCCGCGAGGCGCAGCGCCAGCAGGTGCTCTGCTACAAGGCCAGCGGCACGCTGGCGCTGATCCGCCAGCTGGACCGGCCGGCCCTCCTGACGCTGCGCGACGACGAGGACCGGCCCGGCTACGCGCTGCTGACCGGCCTGAACGCGCGCCACGCGACGCTGCTGCTGGACGGCAGGCCGCAGAGCGTCCCGCTGGTGGCGCTGGCGCAGCGCTGGCGCGGCGAGTTCGCGACGCTGTGGCGCGCGCCCACCGGGTATTCGCAGCTGCTGGTCGAGGGCAGCGCGGGGCCGCTGGTCGACGGCCTGGCCGCGCAGCTGGCCGGCCTGCAGGGCGAGCCCGCGCCCGCCGCGCCGCAGTCCTACGGACCGGCGCTGCGCTCGCGCGTCGTCACCTTCCAGGTCGCGCAGGGCCTCAAGCCCGATGGCCTGGCCGGGCCCACGACCTTCATGCAGCTCAACCGCGTGACCGGTGTCGACGAGCCGCGCTTGCACACGGAACACTGATGACGACCCCCGCACACCTCCGGTGTTGCCCCCCGCGGGGGCGCTCAGCCCTCTTGGGGCGGCCCGGCGAGGGCTGAGCCCATGTCCTACATCCTCGATGCCCTGAGGCGCGCCGATTCCGAACGCGAGCGTGGCGCGGTGCCGGGCCTGCATGCGCAACCGGGCGCGGCGAGCAGCGACGACGACGAGGGCGCGGCCGCCGGTGCCGGGACCAATCCGCTGGTCTGGGTGATCGTGGCGCTGGCCCTGGTGCTGCTGGGTTCGCTGGCGTGGAACATGATGAGCGGCGGCGATGTGCCGGCGACCGTCGAGCCGGTGGCGGTCGTGCCCGCGCCGACCCCGACCCCGACACCGATGCCGGCCTCTGCCCCCGCGGCCGTCGTCGAGACGCCGAGGCCACCGCCCGTCGCCGTCGTCGCGGCAGCGGCGCCGACCCCGACCCCGACACCGGCACCGAAGGAAGTCGCGCCCGTGCGCGCGACGCCCGAGCTGCCGCTCGACAAGCCGCTGCCCCGCCCGCAGCGCCCGGCCGCCGAGCCTCGAAAGGCCGACCCGGCGCCGGCCGCATCGAAGCCGGCCACGACCCCGAGCAAGTCCGAGCCTGCGAACACCACCGACGCCCCCGCGGCCGAGCCGCGCCTCTACGCCGTGAACGAACTGCCCGAGGACGTGCGCCGCGCCTTGCCGCTGCTGGCCTTCGGCGGCTCGGTCTATTCGGAGACGCCGGCCAATCGCATCCTCATCATCAACGGGCAGGTCTACAACGAGGGCGGAAGGCCCACGCCCGATGTCGTGCTGGAGCAGATCCGCCTGAAGAGCGCCGTGTTGCGCTTTCGCAGCTATCGCTACGAAGTAGCGTATTAGGCGAAAAGAGGCGAAGAGAGGCGAAGAGAAGAAACCGAGAGAAGTCCGCAAAGACGACTTTCCGGTCGCGCACGAAGCCTGACCCGGGATTCAGCGCCGACTCGTTATCCTCGGGGCTCCCGTTGGGACCTTCACTACAAGGAAACGAGAATGACCCGGACCATCGCTCAGATCGAGAAGCAGATCGCACGCCTGAAGAAGCAGGCCGATGCGATCAAGCAGAAGGAAGTCGGCGGCGTCGTCGCGCGCATCAAGGAAGCGATCGCGCATTACGGGCTCACCGCCGCGGACCTGGGACTCGCGAAGCGCGCCAAGGCCGCAGTGGCCACGAAGAAGAAGCCGGGCCGCCGCAAGAAGCGCGCGCTGCCGGTCAAGTTCCGCGACGCCGCCGGCAACAGCTGGAACGGCCACGGCCGCCGGCCGAAATGGTTCCTCGAGGCGCTGGCCTCGGGCAAGTCGCCGGACGACCTGCTGGTCTGAGCGTCAGTCGAGCCGCGGGCGTCCGCGGCCTTTCATCCGCCGCCGCCCGGCGGCTTGCCGCCGCGGCCCGGCACGAGCCTCAGGCGTCGCTGCGCATCGAGGCCGGGCGT
>Ga0268299_1002123_pt1 | contig 26189 bp, 15 predicted proteins | sample NOBtaG_FD_193484 | JGI IMG/M metagenome (GOLD analysis project Ga0268299, IMG submission 193484) | Activated sludge microbial communities from bioreactor in Nijmegen, Gelderland, Netherland - NOB reactor | ecosystem: Engineered > Bioreactor > Aerobic > Activated sludge | place: Netherlands...
CCGGAAATTGTTCCAAAAAGCTCTACAATTCTTTCACGTAACTTTTCTTCGCCCTTGATGCCATAAATGCTATCAAGTTTGGTGACAACAAGGTTTTCATGTAGTAAATCTAGCTCTTTAGCAAACTGGGTCAAACTTTTAGATAATGGATCAGTATCTTTTAAGCCTTTAGCTTTTTCTTGTGCCTTGTCGCGTGTGCTGGTGATTAAGGCTGTAACAAAAGCTAATCGTTCTTGTAGGCGATAAAGGTTCATTACGCTTTCTTGTTGTAATTTGCGGTCTTCGGCTGAATGAGGTAGCCTAGCATCTCCAACAAGTTTAATTGAACCTGAAAAACTTTCTTCACCCTTAACTATTTTTACTGTATATGTCCCTTCTGGTGCTGATGGCCCAACCAAAGCCCCTGCTAAAATATTTTCTGATGCAGCGACTTTAGGCGGTTTAAGACGTGGATACCAAAGAACGCGGTTTATTCCACGACGTTTTGTACCAGGCAATGAAGTCATTAACTTACCTTCAGAATTATAAATTTCTACCTTAAAATCACCAAAAACATGACGTTCTTTTAAGTAATAAGTTATATAGGCTGCATCAGCTAAAGTTGAGCCAGAAAACTCATCTTGATTGCCAAAACCACCATTATCTAGAGTAGGGAATTTGATTTGTGATGGCCGAGTCTCAAAAATATGTGCTGTTTTAGATAATATTTCATTAGAAAGTTGTCTTAAGGGCGTAATATCATCTAAAATGTAAATTCCTCTACCATGTGTAGCAATAATTAAGTCTGATTCTCTAGGCTGAATCGCTAAATCATAAACCGCTACACTAGGGAATTTTCCAGTAAACTGCGCCCATTCTTTACCAGCGTCAATGCTTATAAATAGCCCAAATTCTGTACCTAAAAATAATAAATTAGGATTGACTAAATCCTCTCGAATTACACGAGCATATCCATTAATTGATGAGTTTGCGAGAGATTGCCAAGTTTTCCCAAAATCAGTAGTTTTATAAACATAAGTGTTCATGTCGCCTGTCTGATAACCCATAAAAGTAGCATAGGCTGTAGAAAGGTCTTTATTGCTTGGCTCAACACTGCTACACCAAGTGTTAGCAGGAAGTCCTGAAATATTGCTAACTACATTAGTCCAAGTTTTCCCACCATCGCGGGTAAGTTGTAGATTTCCATCATCTGTACCTGCCCAAATAACATTTTCATCTAGCAAAGAATCTTTAACAGTAAAGATTGTGCAATGATTTTCAGCACTAGAATTATCTGGGCTAAGTCCGCCAGATTCAGCTTGTAGCTGTTTTTTGGGGTCATTAGTTGTTAGATCAGGAGAAATTGTTTGCCAAGAATCTCCTTTATCTGTTGAGCGAAAAAGAAATTGTGCGCCAACATAAATTGCAGATGGATTTTTTTGGCTGGCCGTAAATGCTGCATTCCAGTTAAATCTATATTTTGGTTCACCATCTTTAGGAAAAGGCTTTATAGCTTTAAGCTCTCGTGTAGTTCTATCAAAACGCTGTATTGCTCCGCCTTGAGCTTGGCTATAAATAATATTTTTGTCTAATGTATCAACAAAAGAGTTAAAACCATCACCCCCGACGGTTGCTTTCCAATCACTATTGGTAATAGCACCTGAGCTATTAGAAGGGCCAAACCAACAATTATTGTCTTGCAATCCTCCATAAACGTTATAAGGCGTTTCCTTGTCATAACTTACATGATAAAACTGGGATAAAGGCAAATTTCTCATATGATGCCAATTTACACCTTGGTCATTAGAAAGATAGACTCCTCCATCAGTACCAAGAAACATACGAGCAGGATTATTTGGATCAATCCAAAGTGCGTGTAAATCTGGATGGAAGCCACCACCAAAACCACCACTAAAACTTGCTCCACCATCACGAGTAATTGAGAGTCCAACACCAAGCTTAAAAGCTTTTTTATGATCTTTTGGATCAGCAAAAACATGACTAAAGTAAAATGGTCGTGCTGTTACATTAAAATCAACAGCATTCATTAACGTCCAGCTTTCGCCAAGGTCGTCTGAACGATAAAAGCCTGTTTTTTTAGCTTCAATATTGGCATAAATAACATTAGCACGTGCTGGTGAAACTGCTAAAGCAATACGACCTAATATACCTTCTGGCATACCTTTAGTAACTTTTGACCAGGTTTTTCCAGCATCTAAGCTACGATAAAGGCCACTGCCTGCACCACCAGAAGAAAAAGACCAAGGTTGACGGCGAAATTGCCACATTCCTGCATAAAGACGACTAGGTTCTTGAGGATCAATAGCTATATCAGAACATCCTGTATTTTCATCAACATAGAGAACTTTTTCCCATTTCTTACCACCATCAGTAGTTTTATAAAGTCCTCGATCTTCACTTGAGTTCCAAAGTTGACCAACTACAGCAACATAAACTGTATCTGGTGTTTTAGGGTCAACAATTATTTTGCTGATACGCTCAGATTTTTCTAAGCCCATTAATTGCCAATTTTCTCCACCATCGCTACTTTTATAAATTCCTGTACCAACAGAGACGCTATTTCTAGTGCAGGATTCTCCTGTCCCTACCCAAATAATATTTGGACGAGATTGATCAATAGCAATTGCTCCTATGGATTGAGTATGTTTATCAAAAATTGGCTTAAAAGTAGCTCCTCCATTAGTTGTCTTCCAAATTCCACCACCAGCAGCACCAATATAAATTGTATTAGGTTCTTTTGCTACACCATCAATAGCCATTACTCTACCACTCATAACAGCCGGGCCAATGGAACGAGCTTCTAAACCCCCTATCATATTGGAATCGATTTTATTTTGTGCTTGTGTTTGAGGAACTAAAATAAGAAAAAATGTTGTAAGAAAAAAAGATAGTTTCAACATCAACAAAGCTTTGTGGTGCATTATTCTTTGCTCCTAAGAGATATTTTAAAACTTTATTTTAAGAATACTTAAAAATAGCCTAGCAATTTCTTACTAGGCTATTAACACTTTATGTTTTACTTAATCTAATTTATTTCTCTGCTGATTTAGTTGGTATCTTGAATAAATTATCATCTATATCAAGGTTAACTTCGGTTTTGTTAATTTTTACTTGAAGGATTGTTTGGCCTTGGGTTTTGCTTTCTACTGAGTGAGAGAAAAGCACGCCTTCTACAGATTTATAGTCACTTTGGTAAGTTTCTACTTCTAGTTCTCCTTGAGGAGTAGTTTGTTTTGCAGCAGTCTTAATTTCTAAGCTATTTGCAACATCAATATAACTGTAAACAACATCTCCATTCTTTTTAGTAATTTTTAGTTTGTAAGCTGGACTACCTTCTAAATCTTCTTTGCCTACAAACTCGATTTTGTGGCCTTTTTCTTTGTAATCAACCAATAATCCATCAACATCTGCTAAATCAACAACATCTTTAGCTTGCTCTTCAGGCAATTTTTGTGCATCTTTGGTGCCTAAAAAAGGAGAAATTCCCCAAGCTGTTTGACCATCATAAGCTAAAATAATTTGCTGTGATTGGATGGAAATCTCAAATCTAGCATTATTAGGACGTTTAACTTGAATTACTACAGGAAGTTCTTGACCTTGTTGGACTAAAATACCAGTTTGTTTAATAGTTTTTACAGCTTTAAGCTTTTCTGAACCGCCTCGTGCCTGAATATTTTTGCTAATAATTTCGTCAACAGTTTGTGCTTGTGTAGTTAAGGAAAAACAAAACAAAATTAATGTGAATAAGAAAAGTTTCTTTAACATAGAAACAATTACCTTTTACCTTTCAATTAGTTAATGGATTATCTTGGATGAAATATTATCTTGCTCTACGTTCTCTAACAAGTGCTAGTTCATCAACATTAGCAGGATGTTTGCAGCTTTTAAGTTGTTTGTCTAGGTACATAAGAAAAGCTTTTTGATGTAAAATTACCAAATATTTCTAATTAAAACTTATAGGTTGACTAAAATAATGATAAAAAAGAAGTTACCAGTACAGCTAATTTTACTATTTGCTATTTTATTTAGTTTTAATAGTTTAGTAACTAGTAAAGTTGTATTAAGTAGTCAAAACAAAACTGCTAATAAAACCTCTAATCAGGCAGCAAAAAAAGCTAGTGCTATTCCTAAGCTAACAGTATTACTTGTTGTTGATCAGTTTCGTGCTGACTATTTAACTAGACTTAAAGGCTTATTTGGACAAAAAGGCTTTAATCGATTAATTGATCAAGGTGCTAATTTTACTAACGCACATTATGCTTACTCTAATACTTATACGGCAGTAGGACACACAACAATAGTTACAGGATCTCTTCCATCAATACATGGAATTGTTGCTAATAAATGGTTTGATAGAAAAGAAAATAGATTAGTGCGTGCCTCAGAAGATGATAAAACTACCCCTTTAGGTGGTAAAGAAGGCGCATCACCCCAACAATTATTAACTACTACTTTTGGTGATCAGCTAAGATTAAGTAATAATTACCAATCTAAAAGCATAGGTATTTCAATTAAGGAGCGTTCAGCCGTTTTTATAGCTGGTCGTCGTGCAACAGGAGCTTACTGGTTTGATGGTAGCCAAGGAAATATGAGTTCAAGTTCTTACTTTATGAAGGAATTACCAGAATGGGTAATAAAATTTAATAAAGAAGGCTTTGCTGATGAGTATTTTCAAAAAAACTGGGATCGGAAATTACCTATAGAAGCTTATAATATTGCTGATAAAGATGATGCTAGTTATGAAGCTACATGGAAAGGTAACACAATAACTTTTCCTCATATTATGGACGGAAACAGCAAAGAAAAAGGGCCAAGCTTTTATCGACAATTTGGAGATACTCCTTTTTCTAATGATATGTTGACAAAATTTGCTTTGGCTGCAATTGATAATGAAAATTTAGGCAAAGATGAATATCCAGATTTTTTAGCTGTTAGTTTTTCTGCTCCTGATTTAATTGGACATATGTTTGGCCCCTATAGCCATGAAGCTCAAGACATAATGCTTAGGCTAGATGACACAATAGGAAATTTTTTAGATCAATTAGATAAAAGATTTGGGTTAAATAATCTATTAATTGTACTTACTGCTGATCATGGAGTATCGCCCATACCAGAATATGCCCAAGCCCATAATTTAGGTGGTGGACGTATAGATGGGCTTGCACTAAAAGCAGAAATGGAAAAGCTACTTGTTAAAGAATTTGGAAAAGTGGGAAATGATAAATATATCTTAGCTTTAATTAACCACCAGTTTTATCTTAACGAAGAGTTAATTAAGGAAAAGAAGCTAAGTTTAACACAAATTTCTGAATTTTTAGGACAAGAGGCAGCAAAAACTAAAGGTATTTCTGCCTTTTACACCAAAGAGCGAATTTTAACAGGCCGAATGCCTGACACAGATATTAGCCGTCGAATTATGGCAGGTTATAGTAATGAAAGATGTGGAAATGTATTTTTACTAGTAGAACCTTTTGTTTTAATTGCTGAAGCAGAAGATGAATATATGGGAACTAGTCATGGCACACCATATCATTATGATACTCATGTACCTATTCTAATAATGGGAAATCAAATAAAACCAGGTGTTTATAAAGAAGCTTGTACACCTAGTGATATAGCTCCAACTCTAGCTAATTTGCTTTCTGTTGAAGCACCTAGCGGATCAGTAGGACGTATTTTAACCGAAGCCTTAAAATAAAATGTAACAATAGACTAGGAAAATAAATTTTGTTTTTCTAGTCTATTCATCCACTTGTAAGATTATGTCTTTAGCTACTTTTAATAGACGCGCTCTCATTAAGTCCCACATTATATTTTGTAAATAAATAAGTTCACGCCCATAAGCAGCAATTTTCTTTTTTAGTACCATATCTTCAATTTGATCTTGATCTAAATTATATTCTCTGCGAATAGGTTTATTTTCTATTTCTGATCGTCGGTTAATATTAGGCGGTGGCAGGTATTTATCAGCCTTAAGTGTAGAGCTATCAATAAAACATTTAAGCGGTTTATCCGATTTTGCTGCTTTTGAGCCTTTAAAAATATGTAAGCCTGCCTCAGTGCTAAAGTATAAATAGCTTAAAGCTCCATCTATTGCTAATAAAATAGTAAAAGTATCTTCTGATGGAGTGTCAAGAAACTTTTCTACTTTAATTACTCTTTCTCTAATCAAAGGTAATGCAAAGGTTTTATCTGGATTAGTAGCGGGTTCAGCCGTTTCAGGTGGCTCATTTTGCTTAGACTCTTTATTAGCAGGCTTTTCAATAGATTTATCTCTTTTTTGCTGTTCTTTATCAATCTTAAGGTTAAATACTTCTACTTTAGCTCCATTATTAGTAGCAAGATTGTAGTAAATTTTAGCTACTTCAAATAAAATTTTATGATTTTCACCATAAAAGGCTAAAGTAACAAAATTAGGGTTAGAAAACTTAAGCCCATAAACATTTAATAAAGCTGTTTGCCATTCTTGTGAGTAGGCCATTATTTTAGAACCTGCCAGGCGATCTACAGGCTCTTTACCGTAAAATGCTAATAGCAAATTATTTTCTAGCAGTTCAGCATTTTCTAAAATGGTTTTACAGTCTTCTACAACTTTTTTTAATAAAGGTAATCGAGTTAACTTAATTAGATCTGCTGGTTTTTTCCAAGTTTTTTCTTTTAGTTTTGCTTCTAAACGAATAAGACGAAAAATTTCATTCTGAATGTCTGTAAGGTCTGAGCTAATTGCTAAATAATGAGCATTGCGACGTAGAGCAGTACAAAGTTTTACTTGATCCAATAAATTAAGGTCGTTGGATAGCAAAGAAATAGGCCGACCATCTTTACCAACTCTAGGGCGAACAGTTACTTGTAGGGTTTTATTAGGTTCTAAAAGGCTAATTTCTGCTGCTAAAGTTGTTTCTCCTGTATAGCTATTAAGACGTTCTGCTAAAGGTACTAATAATTCTTTTTCAATTGCACGTTTAAGCGGACGTGCGCCATAACGAGGGTTATAACCTTTTTGAGCAAGCAAATTAGACGCTTCAGTAGAATATTGTAAAGTTACACCCCGATATAAAATGCCGTTTCGTTGAGTAATTTTATCTAACTCTCTATTAGTAATTTGCTTAATAATTTCTGGAGGTAGAGGAGTAAAAGGAACTATTCGGTCAATTCGGTTATATAATTCAGGACGTAAAAATTCACGCACAGCAGTAGCAAAATGTTTATTAGCCGTCAGTAAATCATCTTGTTGAAATCCAACCGTACCTTTTTGAAAAGATTCTGCTCCTAAATTAGAAGTCATAATTACAACTGAGTTACGAAAATCAGCTAATTTACCTCCTGAATCAGTTAATCGACCTTCTCCTAAAACCTGTAATAATAAGTCAAAGAAGCTAGAATGAGCTTTTTCAAATTCATCAAATAAAATAACAGAAAAAGGTTGTTCTCTAACTTTAGCTGTTAGTAAACCTTCTGACGCAAAAACTCCACCAATTAAACGTGTAACTGAAATAGGATCAGAATATTCACTCATATCAAAGCGGGAAAGACGTTCTTTGTTTTGAAAGAGAAATTCTGCAAGGGATTTTGCCATTTCGGTTTTCCCTACACCAGTTGGGCCAATAAATAAAAATGAGGCAATAGGTTTATTGGGACGTGTTAGCTCAGCTTTTACCATTGCTAAAACATCAATTACACAATTAACAGCCTCTTGTTGACCAATAACACGCTCGGAAAACCATTTATGTGTATTTTCTAGGTCAAATTTAACTTTGTCGTCTAATAGAAATAAAGGTAGTCCAGTTTCACGAGAAAATGCAGAAATTATGTCTGCTTCTGTTATTTGTTGGTCTGGAGCTAAAGTAATATGGTGTTCTGGTGATAGCTGAGAAATTAGGTTCTTAAAAAACCTAATAGGACGGCCAGGATAGGCCGAATAAGTAGCATAACGACGGTGTAACTTGTCTAGTAGTTCTAAAGCTTCAATAGTGATGATAGGTTTATTTTTTCTTGCTGCAATAGCATAACTTAGTAAAATTGCTCGACCTTTTTCTAAATCAGGTTCGGCAATTTTAATTTGTTGAAAAGCTGATAATAAATGAGGGTCTTCTTTTTCTATTAATGGTAATTGTTCTGGAGTGCATTCAACTACAGCAGTAAGATCTCCACGTACTAAGTAGGGACGGAAAAAAGAAGCAATACCTTGGTTATTATGTTCGCTTTTACCTACATTCATTAGCTCTACTAAATTGCCAAAAAATAAAACGGCTTTTTGTTTAGAGGCTTCTTGCCAAACTTCTTTGCAGCGTTCTTGCCACATTCCAAAACCTGACATTCCAGCAACTAATTTTGCTCCACTAGTAGCCCAAAAAGGGGTGTTAGTAAGCTGAAATTTAGCTCTATCCTTAACTAGTTGATGAAAAATAGCTGTTTTACCAACACCAGAATTACCAACCAACAAAACGCTTTTAGCCATTCGACCTGTTAAAGCATCAGCTAAACGCTTTACTTCTGACTCAACTTCATAAGCTATTGGCAATGGCTGATTATTAAGAGAAGTTCCTATCTCTTTTAATATTGATGGTTTATCAAGTTCATTTTTTTCTATTTGAAGAGCAATTTGTTTTGGGCTACGAATATCTGTAGAAAGAGATATTTCCTTTAGTTCAAGCTGTTCAATACGTTGAAGCCAAGTTAGCTGTTTGAGTGAGTTTACTGCTTTACGTCTAAGCAATTCAGCTTTAATTTCTGCTAAAACTTTTTCTGCTAATTTATCTCTATCTTTTTGTTTATTAATAATTTCAATTTCTAAAGCTGGAACATAAACTATGTCTAGGGTTTCGCTATGTTGCCATTCAACTGTATGAAAAGTAAGCTCTAAGGGTTCTTGCCATTCAAAAACTTCTTTATTTGGCGATAAAGTTAAAGAAACTTTTTTGACTAGGGCTGAACTACTAAGTTGACGGCGATGGATGTCTATTAAAGGCAGTTTGGGCAGAATATATTTTAAGCTAGCAACTAAATTTGTCTCAGCTTTTTCTAAATTTGTATGATAGGCAAGCACTTCTGGAAAGAATAGGGCTTCAGTTAAAAATGTCTCGTTTTCTAAAACTTGACCAATAGACGATATTTTAATTTCTAATTTCATAAAATTAATATTTTGTTTTAGAAGAAATTTTTTAATTGTTTATAATCTTTTTGCAATGATAATCTGGTGTGAGGTAAAAAGCTATGTCAGCAAAACATTTATTTTTACTGGGTTTTATTAACTTTTTTTTGATTATTGGAGTTTCTATGGCACAAGACGAGTATTTTGCAGTAGACAAAAGCACTAATCTTAAAGAACATGTAGATAAAAAAATAAAAATATCAGGTAAAAAGACAAAATTTGTCGCACAACACCCAATTGTAACCGTACCTGCTGTATTAGCAAAAGATGGTAAAAAAGAGTTACAAAGTTATTTAGATACAGACTTTGGGCAACTAATAGTCGTTTCTCAAGAAAACATAGATTGCCCAAATGAGGAAATTACTTTGTTTGGAAAGCTAAAACACTTTTCTATGGGTGGTAAAAAAGATACAAAAGGTTCTTATAGTAATTACATTGTTTATGTTGACAAATACGAATGTAAGTAATATTTAATAGACAAACCTTAAAGAATTTGTCTATTATCAATAAACCTTACAAAAGTTAAATTAAACATTTTATTATTTTTAGTCTTTTAAAATTAAATTTATGTCCCAACCCTTACGTCTGATACTAAAAAAGATTACTCTAACGCCTAAAAGCGATGGAAAACAACATATCTTGATTTGGCTTTCGGCTCGTGAAGAAATTTATGTTGGAGAAGCCATTGTTAGCGAAGATGAAGATGATTTACTTGCAGGAATTGTTGAAGCTACACTTCAAGCTATTAATAAAGCTTTGACTAAGCCTGTTACCTTAAAACTTGTTCATTGTCGGCAAATATTTCTGGCAGAAATAGCTAGTATTATATTTTTAGTAGTTATTCGAGTAGAAGCAGAAAATGATACTAAGCTTTTACCAGGAATTTCTTTATTTGGTCGATTTACTGCTGAAGTGGCAGCAAAAGCCGCGCTAAAAGCATTAAATCGAACTATTACACAATATTTCTAAAAACTTTAAATTTCTCCTAAACCTTCTTTAAGTTTGGGGTGCAGTTGAGTTGCTAGTTTTGCGACCAGGTAACGTCTACTAGTAAAAAGTAATGTAGTAGCATGAGAAAGGTATTTACTAGCTGCTTGGTTATCTGTTGCAAGTACAGCTAATATTCCTAGTCCATGTAAGGCTAATATATCATCTGCATTTAGTATTATTGCCTGACGAAAATACCTTTCAGCATCCATCAAATTATTTTGCTCTAAATAAAGTAGGGCTAAAGCTGTGTGGTAATCGCTACGGTAAGATTCACAGTTAATAGCTAGGCGGAGATAACGTTCTGTTAGTGTTAAATTATGCTCATATTGCCAATAAAAATTGGCAATTCGGAAATAATTATGAGCCATTCTTGGGCTAGTGCGAACAACACGATCAAAATCAGCCTCACCTTCTGAATGTTGCTTATTTATATGTCTGATAATACCTCTATTAATTAAAGCTATAGAGTTTTTTTGATCATAAGTTAAGGCAAGACGAATATAATCTAAAGCCTCTTCATAGCGTTTTTCCATTATTCGTACAGAACTAAGTCCCCCATAGGCTTCTGAATAATCATCTTCTAATGTTATTGCACGTTGATAACGACGCTCAGCACTACTTAAACGGCGGTCTGATAAAGCAATATGACCTAGAAAACAATGAAATGCTACTTCACTGCTATTAAATTTTAAGCCTAGTTTTAGAACGTCTTCTGCGGCTTTATAATTATTTCTTTCACAAAGCATTGCCGCATAGGTAAGACGGGCTTGCAAAAGTGTTCCATCTAGCTTTAATGCTTGATTAAGATGATTTTCCGCTTCAGTACGTCTACCTAAATACCTGTATACATCTCCTAGTGCTTCAGGAACTAACGGCCAGTTAGGTAAAAGTTCAGCGGCTCTTTTATAGTGGTCTAAGGCTTGTTCATAGAATTCTTGTTTACGTGCTGCTTGACCTTGGCAAAAGGCTTCTGCTGCAATTAATTCGGCTAATTCTCCATGACGCGACCTTAATTGGTTAAATTCTTCTACTGCTGCTTGCCACTCTTGATAACTTTGTTTAAGCCAAGATTTTGCTTTAGAGCGATATGCTTTTATTAAAGGTTGTTGGTTGATTTCATTAAACATAGTATTACCAATAAGTTGAAAGTTTCTTGTTCTAAGTTTTTACCTAAATGACAGTCAAAAGTTAAAGCAATTTTAAGCAATGTTCAAATCATTATTGCAAGCCTGGAAATATTTTGACGCAATGCGTTATTTTTTGTTGACACATTTGACGCAGCGCGTTATATTTTATTTATCAAGGAGATAAACAAATGGCACATGTAATCAAGCGATATGCTAACCGTAAGTTATATGATTGCACTGCCAAGCGTTATATAAAGCTAGAAGAGTTAGCAGAATTAGTTAAATCAGGTAAAGAAGTTAAGATAATTGATAATCTAACAGGTGAAGATATTACTAGTGTAACTTTGTCTAAAGTTTTATCAGAAGTAATATCTGATACTAAACAAAATGGTCATATAAATGCTTCAATGCTAAGAGAAGTATTGCAAAAGCAATCGGACGCTGTAGTTGATTATGTAAAACAAGGTATTGAAGCAAGCGTTCGGACAGTAAAGGGTGTAGAACAACAATTACAACAACAAATACAACAAGTTCAGCAAGGTTGGAAGCGTGTTACAGGCCAAGAAGAAGCAAGTAGTGCAGAAGACTTTAAGTTTGTATTTCAAAGAATGATAGAAGAAAGTGTACATTTTTTAATTACTAAGATGAATTTGCCAACTAGGGCAGAAATTAGCCAACTTAATCAACGTTTAGATGAAATAGAAGAATTAATAAAAGAAAGTCATAAGAAAGTTGATAAAAAAGTTACTAAAAAAACTAAAAATTCTCAAAAAAATATTAAACAAGATTAACTTTAATAAATAGCAATATAAGGAGATAAGCATATGTCAAAAACTACAGAAAAAACCACTAAAACTACCAAAACTAGTAAAGCCACTAAAAAAGTTCAACCAAACACAACTAAGACTGCTAAAACTAATAATAGCTTTAGCTTTATTAACACAGCCCAAGCTCCTATTGAATTATTTAAAGATGTTGCTACTAAGAGTATTTATTTTAGTTTAGGATTAGGTTCTTATCTTTTAAGTGGTCGTGAAAACCTACAAACCTTACAAAATTTTAAGTTTGAATCTTTAAAAGGTGATTTAAGAAAGAATGTAGATAAATTTATCACCACTACAATTAATAAAGGTGAAAAGCTAGAAGCTGACACTACAAAATCACTAAAAAGTTTTGAAGAAGCTCAAAGAAATAGAGTAAAAGAATTTTTTACTACACCAAAACCAACCATAGAAACTAATGAAAATATTGAAGAAAAAATTGAAGAAGTTATTTCTTCTCTAGATCTTCCAACACGTAATGAAATTCATCAACTTAATCGTCGTCTAAATGAGCTTTCAAAAGAGTTATCTCGTCAACGTACTAGCAGCACAAGCCGCAAAGCTACAAAAACCAACAAAACTGAAATTGCAGAAGAAAAAGTAACAGAAGTTGCTGAAGTAGTAGCAGTAGAAAATACCAATGTAGAAAAGACTGCTAGCGTTTAATACAGCGTAACTTAAGTAAGTTAATATTTTTTGAATTTCTTGAGTCCTGAAGGGACGAAATAATTGTAGCCTAGGTTGTAAAACCTAAGCTTAGTGATTATACATAATTAGAGTCGCGTAGCGGCGACATAATAAACCTAATTAACACAATATTTTAATTATGTCGTCACTACATGACTCTATAAATGCTATACTACTATACGTAGGGTTAAAACCCTGTGCTACAAATATGTCGCCCCGTTGGGGCTTTAAGAAATAAAACCTCAGAAAACTTTGTTTACAGAGTATTTAATTAAGTTTAATTAAGTTTAATTAAGTTTTTTTAAGTTTAAGCCAAGGGTAAATCCAATAGCTTAAACCTCCTCTCCAACGTGTAACAAAAATAGGGCCAATAGTTTATGCCACTGCTAAAAACAGTGGCATTTTTATTTTTTAAATATTTTTATTATTTGGGGTTAAACAAACTTTCATAGTATTATTAGCCAGGAAAGGGTAGAAATTTATGATAGCTACTTTTGGCTTGACAAAGTATTATGAGACAATTTCAGCAGTAAAAAATGTAGATCTTTTTATAGGCCATAGTGAAATTTGCGGACTAATCGGCCCAAATGGAGCAGGCAAAACCACTCTCTTAAAAATGCTTGCAGGGCTTTTACTTCCTACTAGTGGGCGTATTGAAATTGCTGGAGAAGAAGTAGGAGCAGAACCAAAAAAACTTCATTCCTTTGTAGGCTATTTACCAGATAATTTTGGCCTTTATGATGAACTAACTGTTTGGCAATTCTTAGACTATTTTGCTAATGCCCAAAAAGTTGAGCATCTATCAATTCCTAGTCGTATTGAAAAAGTTTTGGATTTAACCCGACTTGTATCTAAACGAAATGCTTTAGTTGGAACTCTATCACGAGGAATGAGACAACGTGTTTTAGTTGCAAAAACTCTTTTATCTCATCCTAAAGTTTTACTTTTTGATGAGCCTGCTTCTGGACTAGATCCTCTAGCAAGACGCGAACTTTGCGAGTTAATTAAAATGCTTGGTTCAATGGGGCAAACTATTATTGTTAGCTCTCATATTTTAAGCGAGTTAGCCGACTTTTGCACTTCTGTTGCAATTATGGAACAAGGGCGACTAGTTAGATCTGGAAGAATTAATGATATAGTAGAAACACTAGCAACAGGTATTAATGTAATTATAGAAATAATAGAAGATTTAGCAGAATTTGATAGACTAGCTGCTAGACTAAGAGAATTACCTGTAGTACAAAAACTTACTTTATCAAATTATAAATTAAGCTTTACTTTTTTGGGTACACGTTCAGACCTGGCACAACTACATAGGGATGTAGTATTAAGCCATCCAGGAATAGTGTCTTTTTATGAGAAACAATTAACAGTTGAAGATGTATTTATGGCTGTTAGTAGTCATCAAACTTCTTAATTATTTAGAGGCACCCGCCTATTTTTAGAGAGGTGATTATGTTTAATAATGCAGAATTTTTGCGTAATGTACGGGTTCAACTAACCCCTAGACGCTTGATGTTTACTTCAGGTTTAACTCTAGGGTTAATTATTATCAGTGAACTACTGATTTGGACTGCTACTGCAAAAACAGAATATTCGCCTGTGGGTTATGACAGATGGGCAGAATTTGGTATAGCTAGTTTTAATTTACTATTTTTTGCTCAAATTATTCTTTTAACTGCAATGGCCCCTAGTGTGGTAGGGGGTTCAATTGTCCAAGAACGTTTACGTAATACATTAGTTTTTCAACAAATGACCTTGCTTTCTTCTCATGAAGTTTTACTTGGCAAAATGTTTGGCTCAACTATTATTTACTATGTTTTAGCTGCACTAATAATGCCTTTTGCTATTTTAGGGGGGCTTGTAGCAAGAATTCCTATAGATAGCTTAGTAGGAATTTATTTGGTTTTACTTGTAGGTGCTTTGTCTTGGCAAGCAGTAAGTTTATTTATTTCTAGCTCGATTGTTAATGCTCAAGAGGCGGCAGGACGTAATTTAGCAGGTCTAAGCTATAGTATAGGTGGGTTAGCTGTATTTTTTATGATGATATTTTTTAATATCTTTTGGCGACATAATTGGGAAATGCAGCAAGGCAACACTTATTTTTTTGGACAACCTATTTTAGCTTTGACTTTTGCTGTTATGGTGGTCTCATTTATCGGGGTTTGGGCCTATATTGGAGCAGTAAGAGCATTTAAGGATTTACAATTAATTAGATTATCTCCTCGCACAGTTTGGTATTTCTTTATTGCTTTAGAAGTTATTCTAGTTGGTTGGTTTTGGGGTGGAACAATTAGTTCAGAAGGATATGCAGATGTTTCTCAAGAATACTTTAAAAGAAATATAGGTGCTTTATTTGTAGCTTATCTATTTATAAATTGGATTTTCTTAGCTGCTTTAGCTGGTATTTCTGTAATTTCTCGTAATCAACTTCGTGAATGGTGGAGTGGTAGTTTAGATGCTATTTCTTTGCTTAAACGGTCAGAAATTAAAAATTCAATTATTAATTTCCCAATTTCGATAGCTATTGTTTTAGCTGGATCTATTGCTTTATGGGGAAGTATGTATGTAGGATTACCAGGCAGAGAAAACTTGCTACTACCTTTTAGTTCACTAATTGCAATGATGATTGCTTTTATAGTTACAATGCTATCAATGGCTAGTTTTATACAGTTTTGTGCTATGTACAGGTTTCGTGTAGCTAATCGTGCTGGCTTAGTGCTTTGGATAATGTTAATGGTTATTGCTGCAATTGCTACAGGGGTTTTAGGCCCAGAAAGCGTTCCAGGACTTTTTAATCCAATGGTATTTTCTGTTTTATTAATAGAAAAAAGTGAAAAGGCACTTTCAACTATTAGTGTTGGATTACTAGTTGAAATAATTTTTGCATTACTTTCTATAGGGATGATGTATTGGAAATGGCGACGTACAAGAGATGAAATGCTAAAAGATAAAGATTAAATCAAGACTCATATTAATCTAAAAAGAAAATTAAAATAGCCCAAGCTGTGGGCTATTTTAATTTTTGTCTTTCTTCTTCAGTTAAAATTCTTTGCTTAGGCATGTTTTTTTCTTTAGGTAAACGAGGGGCCAAATCAAGTTTTAGAGTAACTTCTTCATTGTTACGGGTGACAACAATCTCACATTCAGTAATTGCTGCCGCTTCTCGAATAGAAAGTAACATATTGCTAAAGTTTTCTTTATTGTCTATCAAGTAACTTGACATTTGTACTAATACATCCCCTACTTTAATACCACTACGCTCTGCCAATGAATTAGGTAAAATAGACACTACCAAAACTCCATGAGGAAATTTCTGTGCTTTTGTAGGATCTGGATTCTTTGGAGGTTCTGGTAAATCAGAGAGCTTAACACCTAAAAATTTTTCTGGAAGATTTTGTTCTAAATTATAATTAAACCTCTTTAATTGCTTCATTAATTTAAGACGTTCAGATTTTAGTAAAGAAATTTGACTGGATAGATTTTTTTGAGCTTCTAAATTATTTGCTAAAGAAGTTTCGTTTTTGTTATTTGCTAAGGAAGCTTCGTTTGCTTTTGAGTAAGCAGATTGGAAGTTTTGTAACGCAGTATCAATAGATTTTAAGTCCTGTTGTATCGAATACATATAAGCCTGCTTGCCAATACTATCTTCTACAAAAGGAGACTTATAACCTCGCTCACCTAAGATTACTTTTATATTTTCTAGCTTTTTATTACGTAAAACATCAAATGTAATAGTTTCTCCAGCAGGTTGTAGAGCAATAAAAGAATATAGCTGAGAATCAGATTCTACTGCCCTACCATTAAGATTAATTATTACATCATTTTCTTGTAGGCCAGAAATTGATGCAGGGCTATTAGGAATTATATTACGGACGTAAAATCCTTTAGGATTATCTAATATTCCCAATTCTTTTAATTGATCTATAGGTAATTTATTGCAATCAAACCCATTAACGCCCAACCATCCGCGAGGTATATTTCCTTGACGATCAATAATTCTTTTTGCTATTCGGCGTGCTTGTATAGCACTAAAAACTTCTACTACATTATTTTCTAAACTATTAGGTATTCCTACAACTTCTTTATTATTATTTATTACTACCCCAAAACTTAAAGATGTAGCACCAGCAACATTATTACTAAAATCAATGCTAAAAAATTCCTGGTTAGGGAATTGAAGTATTTTAGCGTTTTGTGCCAAAATACTTCGATTAAATTGAGGTATGTTATTAGATTTATCTTCTTCAAATTCAACATTTAAGAGTGTTACTAAGTCATTAGAAACTAAACTAATATTATTAGCCAAAGGTACAGGTTTAATGTTAAGGTTATCAACTGCCAATAAACAAAAACCACTAGGCCCATCTAAACCAACAAAACGAGCCTGCTTTTGTTCTCCTGAAGGTAAAACAACATTAATAGTACCAATAGCTTGTTCTCCTGCTTCAGGGATTAGATTTACTAATTTAGTTAAAATATGGCCTTTTTGGTCAACTACAATGCCTGTTGTAACATTAGTGGGTTGAAACTTTGTTAGTTTTTCACTAGGAAGCTTAGTTTTTATACCTCGCTTTAATAAAGAACTTCGTATTTCTGACAAATTTATTTCATGAACAATTGTAACTAACCAAGGCTGATCCTTAATTACTTGTAGTTGATTTGTAGTGGGTTGAGATTGATTAGTATTTGCTGCTTGAGCAAATACATTAGGTATTAAACAAGCAATTAATATTGCAGAAATAGATATTCTAGAAAAATACTTACTTAGTTTGAACATAGTTACTTTTACCAACCAATTTAGAAAATTTTTGATTCTGGAATAATTCCAGAACTTCTAATTTCGCTAGTATCTGGGTTATCAATAGTTACTACAGGTTTTGCTCCATAAATTATTGCTGAAACAGGTAAAGTGCTAGAAGAATTGTCACCGTAATGTATTTCTATATTAATTTTTTCTGGCCTATTTCGAGGCTGTATTAAGTAAGTACGACCATTGGATTTGACTAATCGTTTATTGGCTAAAATTCGTTGTGTTGCTAGCACATTATAATTATTAATTTTATTTGTTGGTGATATTGGTACAGCTATTTTAGGAGTATCTGAGTTTTTACTGGTTAAAATCTCATCATTATTTAGTAGGTTATTGAACTCTTTTTTTGCAACCGGGGTTGAAAAAGCTATAGGAGTTGAAATAGTTGCTTCACTAGGTTTAGCCCCAGGCATAAAATAAAAATAATCTGCTCCTATTAAAATACCAACTATTGTTAATGCTGTTGCTGTAGCCGCTAAAGCGGGTTGTGACATCCACTTCCACCAAGGAACATTTAAGCTAGCATGCTTATGAGCAGCTATTTTTTGTCTTAATTTAATATCAAAGTCTATAGGAGTTTGAACTTGCATTTGACTACGTAAGAGCTTACGTAGATTAGATAGTTGATGAGAATAGCTTTGGCAAGTCAAGCATTTTTTACAATGGCTTATGATAGCAATTGGTATTACAACATCAAAGTCAGCACTTTCTAAAGTTTCCCGTACCATACGGCACTCAGTTAGTGTTAAAGGAAGTTCTTTATTTGAAATCATAGTTTGTTCCCTAAAACTTAGACATATTTTTGTAATTTATCTTTTAGTAAATTACGAGCGCGATTAATACGTGATTTTACTGTACCTTCTGATAGACCAGTAATATCAACAATTTGTTCATAACTCAAGCCTTCAACATCTCGCATGACTAATGTTAATCGGTATTTTTCTGGTAAGGATTGAATTGCAGTTGTAACGGCTTTGCGTCTTTCTGTGTCAATCATCACTTCGTCTTGCAGTGGTGCTTGTGCAGGAAAATCCATTTCTTGTTCTTGTTCATCATCTTTACCACGAAAGGGGGAAAAAAATGAGATCCAACGTCGGCGTTTACGTTGCCTTAATTCGCTTATAGCCAAATTAGAAGCAATACGATAAATATAAGTTGAAAAACTATAAGTTGCTTGATAACGATTGGCACTAGTATAAATACGTAAAAATGTTTCTTGAGAAAGATCTATAGCACGGTCATAATCATTTATCATACGGTAGATAAAATTAATAATTTGACTGCGATAGCGTTGCACAATTTCTTGAAAAGCAGCCTCATCTCCCTGCCCAACAGCAAGCACTAGTTCATGATCAGTTGCTGAAGAAACCGTATGAGTTAAGTCTAGCTCTGCGCTATAGCTCAGTGCGCTCATTAACAAATCCTAATTAGTTATTGATTATTGTTACTTCGTTTGCTAACACGCCAAAAAATGGAAAAGGTTCCCAGATAAGATTAATTGTTAAGATATTTTTTCCTAAAACTATTGCCAACTATTATTTAGAAGTAGAAGAAGAAAATAGAACTAGTAATATATACTAGTTTTTAAGTAAATTAACTGTCCCAAGGTTCTTGCTTATGATGTTTATTTAGTTAAATTATAACTCTCCACCTTCATATTTATCTTTGCGATCAATAAATGTTGGTATTTGAACTTCAGGTTTTATTTCTTTTTTAGTAGGTCGATCTGTTTGTTGTGTTTGATCAGTTTTAATTGTAGTAAATGGTTCTGAAATTTGAAAAGTTTTCATCTCAGAGGCAAGAGTATAATCTCCAGTAAAACCTACAGGTAAAATCACTCTCCATCTATATTTATGATCTGGTTGAAGTAAGGCAAGTTGCTCAGCTTTAAGGCTATAAGAGGTTTCTTTAGTAAATTCTTTTATAATAAACTTATCTTCTTCATATACTTCTAAAACAAATTGAGCTACTTTTTTGTCGCAAAGCCACTCAAATTTAATGTCTTTTGCTGTTAAAGTTACATTTTCTTTTGGCCCAATTAAGGATACTGTGGGTCTTATAGTTAGTTGGTATCCAAAAGCAGCAAAAGTAATTAAAAAGATAAATAATATTGTTAAACTTTTAGTTCTAGAAATAAACTTTGGCTTAGTAGTTTCACTAGAAATATATTTAGTGTTTCCAAATTTAGTTCTATCTAATTTTTTAGTTTTATCTAAATTGGTTGTGTTGTTTTCTAATGATGCAGTCTCTGTTAATTTTCTAGTATTGTTTGTTTTTAGTGTTGTAGTTAATGATTTAGTCTCTAAATCATTAATTTCTTTTAATATATCGTTAGGGTTGTCACTAGTATTTGGTTTATTATTTGTTGTAATTTCTGTTAAATTTTTCGTAGATTTCTTTTTAGATAACTGGCTAGTAATAGCAGATGTTTTAGCCTCAAGTTCATCTATCTCTTTTAATATAGCATTGGGGTCATTTGCTATATATGCTTTTTCTTCTTTAATAGCAGGTTTTAATGGTTCTAAAGGTTTTGTATCCTTTGATAATTTCTTTTTAGATAATGAAGCAGTAACATTAGATTTAGATTCAAGTTCATCTATTTCTTTTAGTATGCTTGCAGCGTCTTGAGTAATTGCAATCTGACCAGCAGCCTTTTCTAAATCAACTCCCATAGCAGCGGCAGCAGCTTTAATATCTTCTTTCATAACTTTTTGTGTAGTTATTTCAGATGAATTTAAGGCATTTTGTAAATCTTTAGTCATACCAGATTTACTTTTGAAAAATTTATTTTTTAAGTCATTTAATCTAACATTTAATTCTAAATTATTTGGGAATATTTCTAGTGTTTTGTTTAATATTTGTTCTGCTTCTTTGTAGGTATTAATTTCTTCAGCCAATAAATCTACTAATTTTAAGCAATAATTAATTTTTTTTGGGGCATACTTATAAGCTTGTTGATAACTACTAATTGCTCCGCTACGATCTCCACGAGATAATAAATCTTCTGCTTCTAAAAAACACATTTCAGCTAAAATTTCATTGGTATTTCCAATTTGTTCTTCAGCAATAGAAGAAATGCCTTCAGGCGATAAAGAATCTTCTAGGGGTTCGAGTTCTATTTCATCAAATTGAGGATTAATATCTATCATAAATCACTTCCATATCCTTAAATAAAATCACTCAATGGGATCAAATCCATTGAGTGATTTTATTAATAAAGGTTAATCTCTTTGTTGTACGGAGCTTTCTTGGAAGCCCTTAAAGTCAACTAACTGCAAGAATGGTGTTGCAGGTGGCAGAGTACAAGGACGAGTAAAATCTAAATCAAATACCCAATCACGTCGAGGTGGTACATAAACATAATCAACCGCAGGTTGTGAACCAGCAGAAGAAACTCGCTTGAAAGCACCATTACCTTGTTGGCTCTTAAATGCTCTAATTAATGAGCCACCATAAGTGGCATATAATTGTCCCCAATCTTCTAAAAATCTTGGGAAGTTATTTAATGCACCTGAACCATGCTCTGATTCTGGGCCTTGATTCCAATTGGAATTACCCCAAAAACCAGGATACCAACTAGGAGTAAAACCTGTAATTAGAGCAAAGCGATAAACAGTGTTTCTTGCAGTTCTAACTTCTACTGCTTGATAAGGACTAACAAAGGTACGAACATCTAACCAACCATGTTGACCATTATTGCCACTCCACCTATCACCAGTAATAGTTCCAGTGCCAACTAGAGGGCCTGATAAGAGAGTTAAAGCATCAGATACAATTGAGGATGGAACATGGCAGTTTGAACCACAAGTATTAAAGTTTTGTCCATTATATCTATCTAATTTTGTAGGTTCTTCAGGATTGTTATTAAGGCCAGGATAGATATCTCCTGTATCTATACCGCTTCCTGCTGGAGCATTAAAATTGCCAAAAACATAAACTGGGTTTTCTGTTGCAAAAGAAACACCTAACATAGCACTTGGGCAAGTTGGATTGGCTCGTGGGCCTGTTGGAAAAAGATTAGCTGCATTAACTATTCTTACTCCTCGACGAAATAGCTCAACTCTATAATCAGTATTACCACTATTGGAATCTCGATAAGTAACAGGAGGCTTATAGCTCCAAGACATCTTTCTAACTGTAGGAACTTGTGTCATTGCTACTAAATTGCCTCTTCTTGAACCACTGCTAAAGCTTGGACTATAAGTTATTAGATCGCTAATAGATTGGTCTTCATTACACATTGCATCATAAGCAGAAGTTTCATTATAAGCGTTTTTGGCTGCTCCACTTTCATCTTCGTCTTCGTTAAAAATAAAACAATCATTATTAGAATCTTGTGGAGATTTACCTGTGTCTTGGTTATCAGATTTGGTTCCTGTTGTGGAACTTGGTTCACAACCATATCTAGCTTCTTTCTTTGGTATTAGGCCAACAGCTTTACCATTATTAAGGCTACCTCCTGTAGTCCAAATTACATTTTCACGACCATAAGAACCATCACCAACAATACTTTGAGCATTATCAAAAGTAGGAACATTTGGATATTGAGACAAAGGAGCTTTTAAGTTTATATTTGTTGAAACTACAGGTTCATCCCCGCGCCTATCAGAAATATAAACTACCCAACCATTATCTTGATTAACATTTATATTTTCATGAATTAAATCATTAGCAAGGTTTGCTGCTCTTAGAGGAACTCCAGCAGCATTTCTATAAGCAGTGTTTCCCATTTGTGAGAATAAATTATCAAAATCACCTCTAAATAAGCGCCCTAGGTTACCAGCATCTATTTCAACTAAATTCATAACACCAGTTTTATTAACAGCATCATCAGCTAAACCTGGAACAGGTCTCTTTTTATCACCAGAACTAGCACCTAGATCTGCTTGATGTGGTAAGCCTTCACGAGAATCATAAATATTAATTGGAAAAGGAACTAAAGGCGTTTCTGTAGAACCATTTTTAATAATCCAAGTGCTTTCACCTTTGAAATTTGCATCAGCTATATTTATAACCTTATCAGTTTTTGTTTTTGGCAAATTAACATTTTCACTTAAGGCAAATTTGGTAGTGTTATTTTGCCAATTTACATAAACATTTGTTGATGATGGTGTTACAGGTGGAATTGGTGAATAAACATTAGGCCCTTCTAAACTTCTAGTAGTATTAGTACTAGCTGCTCCAGTAAAATCAATTACTGTTGGCAAAGGATTCATTCTGGGAACTGGTACTCTTACGGCATCTGTGTAATAACCACCTGGGTCTGGTTGTGGTTCAGAATAAGGAGCAGGGTTGCCACCTGTATCAGTTGTATCTAGTGAGAAAAATCTAGTTGTAAACTTTTTGCGCTTATATCTGCCACTAGTGCCACCAGGGCAAGTAGAACATTGATCTCTTCTATCTTCATCATCTCTAATGCCATACATAGTAATACTAGTGTTATTATAAGATAGCATTGCTACACTAGAGTAATAATCAAAACCAAGTTGTGAGCTAAGACTATCTAATACAGGGCTAAACGCTGATGTATTAGTTAGGTCTGGTAATCGATTAGGACTATTAGAAGAATCAGAAATATTTTGTATATTTTCTACTTCTCTTCTATAAGGAACTGACATGCGTTGAATATGAATAATTGAGTTTTGATCTGGGTAAGGCCCTGATAAACTGCTATTGCTCATGTCTAAAGGTAAAGTTGTTGGAAATCCTGGAGTAGGTCTTGGGTAAAACTCAGAAAAAGATCTTGACATGTTAGCTTGAAATGGAACTGTAACTCCTAGGTTAAGAATTTCTTCTGTTATATCCAAAGTTTGCCCGTTAGCACGAACTAATTCAACTTTAATCCATCCATGAACACGTGCGCCGTTAACCCGTGCGCCTGTTGGACGAGGGTTTCCAGAACTAGGGCTTTTTACTTTTGGCTGATAACCTCGTGGAATAGGCCATTTATCATTAGCAACACCAGAGGTTTTTTCATCCATATAATACCAAAGTGGGTTATTGGGATCTGGCCCTCTAGGAGTTAAATTAGTAGTGCCAGTTCCAGAGTTTTGAGCTAGCCAAGGATCTGGGCCGTCTAACTGAATACCTCCAAAATCACCATTTCCTTGTGCTGGATTGTCGCCTGCTAATACAGTTCGAGGTAATTGATTTTGATAGTCAGCTAAAGTTACACGAATACCAGGTTTATAGTAATAACGTGCTGCAACTAATGGAGAAGCAATAGCAGGTGCAAAATCACTAGGTAATCCTCGTTTAATGATTTCAATAGCATTAAGACCTAGTAAGTTTTGAATAGGAAGTCTTAAAGGTCTAACACCAACCTTTAGTGGAGAAGGAAAATTGGTATTACCTGTGCAAATGGCATCAGGAGTGTCTTCAGAAGAAGGAAGTTCACCACAATCTTGATCGTTAGGCGGGTTTTTTGCTCCACCTGTAGAAGTTCCTTGACTACTATCTACATTTACAGAGTTTGTTGCATCAGTAAATACTTTAATGAAATTCGTACCAGAGTTTTGAAACCCACTTTTTTCTCTACCAATTATTAAATGTTTAGCAATAGTAATTCTTGCAGCTATTGGTATCATTTGACCACTTGTATTAAAAGCATATTGGCGGAATGTATTTCTTGTTTCACCACCTGTGGTACCACCTGTAGCATAAAAATTACCATTAGTATGTACCCAACCACCAAAATTCCAAGGTGGAGGAATATAAAGCTCAAAGTCAGAATCGCTAAAAATTCCAAATTGGAAAGTAGGAATCAAATAGTTATTAAAATCACGGGTAACTTGAACATCTGTACCAGCAGAACTTGATGCTCTAGCTGTAGCAACCATACGAAAACGACGTGCAAAGCCTTGCAGTCCCGCATAATCACCACGTGGGATTGTAACTAAATTAGTAGGTCTAAGAGGATAATTACATACAGGTGCGGCAGTTGGATTACAAACATCTACTAAACAAAAACCGCCTGGAGGAAGCGGATCACCTTCCCAACCTAAATCAAAAAGGTTTGTTCCAGCCATAAACTTACCAGAATACAAGTTAGAACAAGGACTATTTGGAGGACAATTAACATTAGGTAGTTTTAGATCGTAACCATTAACATTAGTTGGTTGGTTGATAATGACCCGACACATTGAATCATAGGTTGGAGATAGGGATGTCAAAAATAGGTTACTAAAGTCACCTGTCATTTGTTCTAATTTTGAATAGGCAGAAAAGAAGGCTCTCTTTTTTCCTACTTCAAAGCTTGATGAAATTGCATCAGAAGTAGCATTCATTAGAGATGCACTAACATAAATAGTAAGTAGTGCTAGAACTAACGTAACAATGATAAGGGCAGAACCCTTTTCTTGAGTCTTTCTTAGTTTCTTAAAAATCTTTCTTAGCAAGTTTCTTTGTTTTCTCATGTATCCTCCCAGCCTTAATTTAATCTATTCAAGCGGCTTAGGCTTATAACTATTTCCGTAAAAGTTTCTAGTATTAAAAGTACCTTCTAAAGAAAAACGATAAAGGTATCCATTATTACTGTTATATGGATCTCTAACTTTTGTATCTCTTTCTTGAGCGCGAGCTTTAATAGAGACATTTACACGACGAATATCTAGCAAACGGTAATCAGTTTCTTTAATTCCTTGATTGGTACTAGCTCCATAAAAACCAGGGTCATCAACAGGAGCAGTAGTAAGAGGGACTCTTGTATTGGGATTTTTTCTTTCTGATAAAAAATAAGTAAATTGTAAGTCTTCTACTCCTGTAGCAATAATATTGTCACGATAACATTTATTACCTGGCCCACAAGGATAGTCTTGTGTGTTTGCTGTAACGGAGGCGGGAGTCATATTGTTAGGAGAAGTGCTAGCAGTATGGGGTGGTGCAAAACTTTCTCGGCGAATTAGATTTCCATTTCTGTCAACAAAATAGGTGACAAAGTAAAAAGTGTATAAAGTGATAAGGCGATTAACTTGTTGTGGATCAAGTTTTGATAAAGGGCCTGTACCAGGTCGGTTAATGTTATAAATATCTGCTCCACCAGATTGGAAGTTAATTCTATTTGTTCCAGTTATGCTAGTAACTATGCCTACAGCACTTTCTTGTCCTGCATTTAGAACACAAAAATTTCCTTCATAAAGTGTAGCTTGTCCTGTTAAGGAAAGGCCAGATATTAAAGTAAATTGGCTTCCTGTAGCATTTACAGTTCCTGTTAATGGCAAACCATTATTATAAATTTGGTTTGTATAAACCATAGTAATTTGATCACTAGCATTTGTTACTGTTGCTCCAGCAGAATTAACTGTTTCTACTAGATTTATATTATTACCAGGAATTATAGGATAAAGGTTGCTGACAGCTTGAGTACCAGTACCAAGTAAAGGAGTTAATAGATTTGAACCTGAAGTATCTATTGCAGGAGTAAAATTATAGCCAGCATTTTGTAAGTCGCGGCCAATTAAGACTAAAGCTGCACGGGCATTTTGCTCAACATCAGTTAGTTTATAGGATGTAGAGCGTAGTAGTTGTGCAGATTTCATAAAGGAAAGCAAAGGGCCTAAGATTACTAGTAATAAAGCTGTAGCAACTAAAAGTTCTATAAG
>Ga0268299_1002124_pt1 | contig 26186 bp, 20 predicted proteins | sample NOBtaG_FD_193484 | JGI IMG/M metagenome (GOLD analysis project Ga0268299, IMG submission 193484) | Activated sludge microbial communities from bioreactor in Nijmegen, Gelderland, Netherland - NOB reactor | ecosystem: Engineered > Bioreactor > Aerobic > Activated sludge | place: Netherlands...
GACGGCGAGCTGGGGGGCGATGCTCAGCCGCTCGGCCCAGTTCCTCACCGTCTCCCCGTCGGTCCAGATCTACGCCCCGGGCCTGGCCATCACCCTCACGGTGCTGGCCATCAACGCCCTGGGCGACTCCCTGCGGGACAGCCTCGACCCCGTGGCCGGTACCGAACGGCGGACCCGGCGGGCCCTGGCCCGCCTGGCCAAAGCCGAGAAGCGGCAGGTGACGCCATGACCGGCGAGCCGCTGCTCGAGGTCCGCGACCTCAGCATCACGTTCCGGACCCCGGGTGGAGTGGCCCATGCGGTCTCCGGTTCGAGCTTCAGCATCGCCGCCGGGGAGCGCGTGGGGATGGTGGGCGAGAGCGGGAGCGGCAAGTCGCTCACCGGGCTTTCGCTGCTGGGGCTGCTGCCTCCGGCGGCCCAGGTGAGCGGCGAGGTGATGCTCGACGGGCGGAACCTGCTGACGATGCCGGAACGGGAGCTGCAGGGGGTGCGGGGCCGTGAGGTCTCGATGATCTTCCAGGAGCCCATGACGGCGCTCGATCCGGTGTTCACCGTGGGCCAGCAGATCTCGGCCACGTTCCGGGCCCATCGGGGGGTGGGCCGGGCCGAGGCCAAGCGGCGGGCCATCGACCTGCTGGCCGAGGTCGGCATCCCGGAGCCGGCCCGCCGCTTCCGTGAGTACCCCCACCAGCTGTCGGGCGGGATGCGCCAGCGGGCCATGATCGCCATGGCCCTGGTGTGCGAGCCCCGGCTGCTGGTGGCCGACGAGCCCACCACCGCCCTCGACGTGACCATCCAGGCCCAGGTGCTGGAGCTGATCGCCCAGCTGAGCCGCGACCGGGGTACGGCGGTGCTGCTCATCACCCACGACCTGGGGGTGGTGGCCGAGACCTGCGACCGGGTGCTCACGATGTACGCCGGCCAGATCGTGGAGCGCTGCTCCACCGACGACGCCCTGGAGTTCCCCCGCCACCCGTACACGTCGGGGCTGCTGGCCGCCATACCCCGCCCCGGTGTGGCGGCCGAAGACCTCCGGTCGATCCCGGGCCGGGTGCCGTCCCCGGTCGACCTGCCCCCGGGCTGCCGCTTCGGCCCCCGCTGCGAGCACCACCAGGCGCGCTGCGACGAGCCCCAGGAGCTGACCGAGGCGGGCCCGGGCCGCTGGGTCCGGTGCTGCCGCCACGCCGAGCTGAACCTGCCCGGCGCGGTCGAGATGGTCGACTGACAGCCGATCCCTCCCTCATCGGGCCGACCCCGACCGATTCCGCAACGCCCGCGCTGCGGGGCTATCCCGCCCACCGACTGGGTACCAACGCCTCGACACCGGGAGGCACACCGGCGTCCAGGGGGTTCGATGACGAAGGTCGGCGTACTGATCCACGAGGGCAAGGAACTGGAGGTGGGCCCGCTACAGCTCCTGCGGCGGCTGGCCGACCGGGGCCACCCGGACGCGCCGTGGCGGGCGGTGGCCAAGAGCAGGAACGCCCCCGACGAGGTGCGGAGCCTCCTCGACGACGGAGTCGAACGGCTCCTGGTGTGGGGCGGTGACGCGACGGTGCGGCGGTGCATCCACTCCTTGCTCGAGGCGGGAGCGGACCACGTCGAGGTCGCCGTCCTGCCGGCTGGCACGGCGAACCTCCTGGCCCGCAACCTCGGGATCCCGATCACCTTCGACGGTGCCCTCGACGTGGCGCTCGACGGCACCCCGAGGCCGATCGACGTGGGCCAGATGAACGGCGAGCACTTCGCCGTCAGCGGCGGCTCCGGCTTCGACGGCCGCCTGATACGAGACGTCGAGCGGTCGGGGCACAAGAGCCGGTGGGGGCGCTGGGCCCACCTGCCGGCCGCCTGGCGGAACCTGCGGGCCCCCGGCGCGATGGCCGACATCGAGGTCGACGGGAGGCCCTTGTACCGGGGGCCGGCCACCCTGGTGCTGGCGGCCAACGTCGGCACCTCGCTGGGCCGCCTGCCGATCGTGCCCGAGGCGCGGCCCGACGACGGGCTGCTCTGGCTCGGTGTGGTGCGGGCCGACACCCGCGTCCAGTGGTTGCGCGTCCTGGCCGCCGTGATCGCCCGGCGGACCGACAGGAGCCGTCTCGGTGAGGTGACCTCCGGCCAGCACATCGAGGTGACCCTCGACCGGGCCCTGCCCTGGCAGGTCGACGGCGGCGATCGCGCCCCCACCACCCGCTTCTCGTACCGGAGCCGTCCGGATCTGCCTGCCCGCCGACCTGCGCTCCCCCTGATCTTCGGTTCGGCCGGCAGGCCGCCGACGCGCGTCCCTGCGGTCCTGAGCCGTCAGGCCCGCACGGGCGGGCCGAAGGTGACGCCGGGGAAGCCCTGGTCGGGCATGACCTCGATGCGCTCCCGGAACTTGGTGAGGCTGCCGGCGTAGGGCAGGTACTCGTGCGCTTTGCCCGGGATGTTGGTGCCCCGGAACCACGTGTTCTCGGCGATGAGGGCGATCTGGGCCGCGGCGTGCACCTCCTCGGTCCAGGTGGCGCAGGCCTCGGGGTCGGGGGCGACATAGCCGCTGCCCGTGGCCCGGGCGTGCTCCAGCACGGCGGTGATGTAGTCGACCATCAGCTCGGTGGCCCGGGGGAAGTTCCCGGCGATGAGGTGCGGCCCCCCGGCCATGAAGAAGTTGGGGAATCCGGGCAGCAGGGCCCCGAGGTAGGTGACCACCCCCTGGCTCCACTGCTCGCGCAGCACCTTGCCGTCCTCGCCCACCACGTTGATCCTGGTCAGGGCACCGGTGAAGCCGTCGAACCCGGTGGCCCAGATGATCATGTCGAACTCGCGCTCACCGTCGCTGGTCTCGATGCCCTTCTCCGTGATGGTGACGATCGGGGTCTCGTTCAGATCGACCAGGTGGACGTTGGGCCGGTTGTAGGCCTCGTAGTAGCCGGTCTCCATCGGCGGGCGCCGCATCCCGAAGCCGTGGTCGGTGGGGATCAGCTTCTCTGCCACCGCCGGGTCGTTGACCCGCTGGCGGATCTTCTCGGCGATGAACTCGGAGAACTCGGCGTTTGCCTCCCGGTTCGTCATCGTGTCCCGGAAGTTGCTGATCAGCTTGGCGAAGCCCTTCTGGTGATACAGCTTCTCGTACAGCTCCCAGCGCTCCTCCTTGGTCACGTCGAAGGCACGCTGGCGGGACGGCTTGTGCACGAACCCGGCGAAGGAGTTCATGCACGCGTCGTAGACCTGGTTCCACGTCTCGGTGAACTCGGCGTGCTCCTCGTCGGTCACCTCGGTGTTGTTCAACGGCGAGTTCCAGTTCGGGGTGCGCTGGTACACCACCAGCTCCCCCACCTCCTTGGCCACCTCGGGGATGAGCTGCACGGCGCTGGCCCCGGTGCCGATCACGGCCACCCGCTTGCCGGCGAACGTCACCGGCTCCTTGGGCCACTGGCCGGTGTGGTACGCCTCGCCCTGGTAGCGCTCCCGGCCCGGGATCGACGGCCAGTACGGCACCGACAGCACGCCCATGGCCGAAACCACGAACCGGCACCGGAGCTTCGCCCCGTCCTCGGTGTCGAGCGTCCAGGTCGACGTCGGCTCGTCGTAGGTCATCGAGGCGATGCGGGTGCGGAACTGCATCATGTCCCGCAGGTTCAGCTTGTCGGTCACGTAGTTCAGGTAGGCCTCGGTCTCGGCCTGCCCGGCGAAGTGCTCCTTCCACTTCCACTCCCCCAGGATCTCCTGGTTGAAGAAGTAGCCGTAGGAGTAGCTCTCGGAGTCGAACCGGGCCCCCGGGTAGCGGTTCCAGTACCAGGTGCCGCCGACGTTGGTGCCGGCCTCCACCAGCTTCACGCTGTAGCCCAGCTCCCGCAGCCGGTGCAGCTGGTAGATGCCGGTCACCCCGGCCCCGATGATGATCACCTCGGCGTCGAGCGCCGCCCCGTCCGATCCCACCTGCGACAAACCCTGCTCGGTCGCCATGCTCGCAAACCCCCTCAGCCGGGCGGTCCCTTCGACCCGGCGCTGTTTTCCGCATGCTACGCGACACCGGCCCCTGAGACCCAAGGCGGAGCGGCCAACGGGCCGGCAGCGGCACGAACGGCCTACTGTGTGCGGCGGACACGATCGAGTAGGGAGGCACATGCGGATCGGGACCATGCTGTCGATGCCGGGGGATCCGGTGGCCACGGCCGGCCTGCGGGAGCGGGCGGCGGCGGCCGAGGAAGCCGGCTTCGCCTCGGCCTGGCTGCCCCAGGTGGGCACGGTGGACGCCCTGATGGCCCTCGCCCTGGCCGGCACGACCACCAGCCGCATCGAGCTGGGCACGGCCGTGGTCCCCACCTATCCCCGCCACCCCACGGTGCTGGCCGAGCAGGCCCTCACCGTGCAGGACGCCACCGGCAACCGCCTCGCCCTCGGCGTGGGCCTCAGCCACCGGTTCTTCATCGAGAACAGCCTCGGGCTCGACTACTCCCAGCCGATCCCCCACACCCGGGAGTACCTCACGATCCTGGCCGGCCTGCTGGCGGGCGAGAACGTGCGGTTCGAGGGCGAGTTGTACCGGGTCAAGGCCCAGGTCACGGTGGGTGCCGCCACGCCGCCCCCGGTGCTGGTGGCCGCGCTCGGCCCGGCGATGCTGCGGCTGTGCGGGCGCCTGGCCGACGGCACCATCACCTGGATGGGCGGCATCGACTACCTGCGCGACGTCGCCGTGCCCACCATGAGCGCGGCGGCCGAGGCGGCCGGCCGCCCGGCCCCGCGGTTCGTGGCCATGGTGCCGGTGCTCCTCGCCGACGACGAGGCCGCCGGGCGGGAGACGGTGAACGAGACGTTCACCATGTACGGACGCATCCCGTCGTACCGGGCCACGCTCGACCGGGGTGGGGCCTCCGAGCCGGCCGACGTGTCCGTCGTGGGCGACGCCGACGCCATCGTGGCCGGGCTCGACGCCTTCGCCGCGGTGGGCGTGACCGACTTCGCCGCCGTCGTGCCCCGCTCCGCCCCGTCGTTCGCCGCCACCACCGAGCTGCTGGCCGAGCTGGCCCGGGCCGGGGGCGGGCCCGGGCCATCGGCGGGCGAGGTCGCCCCGTGAACCGCCTGGACGGCCGCTTCGCCCTCGTCACCGGGGCGTCGAGCGGCATCGGGGCCGGCGTGGCCGTCGCCTTCGCCGCCGAGGGTTGCGCCGCAGTGGCCGTCAACCACCCCGACGACAGGACCCGGGAGGCGGCCGAGGCGGTGGCCGACCGGGTGCGGTCCCAGGGCGGCCGGGCCCTGGTGGTCCAGGCCGACGTCGCCTCCGAAGACCAGGTGGCGGCCATGGTGGCCGAGGTCGAGTCGGCCTTCGGTCGGATCGACATCCTGGTCAACAACGCCGGGTTCGCCACCCGGGGCCGGGTGGAGGAGCTGCCGCTGCGCCGCTGGGAGCGGATGCTGGCCGTCCACCTCACCGGCACCTTCCTGTGCACACGGGCCGTGCTCCCGGGCATGTACGAGCGCGACTACGGCCGCATCGTCAACACCGCCTCCCAGCTCGCCTACCGGGGCGGAGCCGAGCGGGCCCACTATGTGGCGGCCAAGGCCGGCATCATCGGCTTCACCCGGTCCCTGGCGCTGGAGATCGGCGCCCGCGACGTCACCGCCAACTGCGTGGCCCCCGGCGCCACCGAGACCCCGATCATGAACGGCGCCACCACCGAGTTCCTCGACGAGCTGCGGGCCTCGATCCCCCGGGGCCGGTTCGCCACCGTGGAGGAGATCGTGCCCGCCTACGTGTACCTCGCCTCCGACGAGGCCCGCCACGTGCTGGGCCAGACGATCAGCCCCAACGGCGGCGACGTCTTCCTCTGACCCTCTGCGTTCGCGTGCGCCTGCTCAAGGACTTCTCGGCCTCCACCGTCACCGCCGGCTTCGTGGCCACCCTGGTCGGCCTGACCAGCGGGATCACCCTGATGTTCGAGGCGGCCCGGGCCCTCGGGGCCGACGACGCCCAGCTCACCTCCTGGGTCTCGGCCCTGTGCCTGGGCATGGGCCTGCTCACGATCGTGCCGTCGCTGCGGCTCCGGGTGCCGGTGATGGTGGCGTTCTCCGCTCCCGGCGCCGCCATCCTGGCCACGCTCCGCCCCGGCGACTTCTCCCTGTCGGAGGCCATCGGGGCCTTCCTGGCCTGCGGCCTGCTGATCACGGTGGCCGGCTTCTCCGGGCTGTTCGAGCGGGTCATGAACCGCATCCCGGTGGCCCTGGTCAGCGCCCTGCTGGCCGGGGTGCTGGCCCGGTTCGTGGTGGCCGGGTTCGCCGACGCCGCCACCGCCCCCGGCGTGGTCTTCGTGACCACCCTCACCTACATGATCGTGCGGCGCCTCGCTCCCCGCTACGCCGTCATCGGTGTGCTGGTGGTGGGGGTGGCCACGGCCGTGGCCGGCGGCTCGTTGCGGGCCGACGAGCTGGAGCTGTCGGTGGCCCGGCCGGTGTGGATGGCCCCGTCGCTGTCGCTGTCGGCCCTGGTCGGCATCGCCGTGCCCCTGTTCGTCGTCACCATGGCCGGCCAGAACCTGCCCGGGGTGGCCGCCCTGCGGAACTCCGGCTACGACGCCCCCATCTCGACCGTGGTGGGCACCACCGGCCTGGTGACGATGCTGCTGGCCCCCTTCGGCGGCTACACGTTCAACCTCTCGGCCGTCTCCGCCCCGATCTGCATGGAGGCCCCGGCCCACGAAGACCCCGCCCGCCGCTACACCGCAGCGGTGACCAACGGGCTGCTGTACCTCGTGGCCGCCGTGTTCGGGTCGTCCATCACCGGGGCGCTCAACGCCTTCCCGGCCGAGCTGATCCACGTCGTGGCCGCGCTCGCCCTCCTGCCCACGATCGGCAACGCCCTGGCCACCGCGGTGTGGGACCAGGCCCACCGGGAGGCGGCGATGTTCACGTTCGTCATCACCCTGTCGGGCGTGACGGTGGCCAAGATCGGCTCCCCGTTCTGGGGGGCGGTGGCCGGGGTGCTGGCCATGGTCATCTCGTCGAGCCGGTTCGCCACCCGGCGGCGATCGCCGGCAGAGGCGGCGAACCGGACCTGACCGGCGGCGCCAGCTCAGTTCTTGGGCAGGTCGCGGAACGGTGTGTCGGGCGGCGGGCCGGGCTCCTTTGGCAGGCCCAGGGCCCGCTCCCCCAGCAGGTTGCGCTGGATCTGGTCGCTGCCGGCGTAGATGGGGGGCGCCGGGGAGAACACGGTCATCTCCTGGAACACCCCGGCGGTGCCGCCCGACTCCCACAGCTGCCCGTCGGGCCCCAACAGCAGGTTGGCGGCGTCCCGGGCCCGGGCGACGGCCCCCGAGTTGAGCACCTTGGCCACGTTGCCCTCGAACCCGGTGCGGCTCCCGGGCACCGACCGGGCCCGCCACCCCCGCAGGCGGGCCAGCTCGTAGTCCATCGTCACCCCGGCCAGCGCCTGGCGGACCAGCGGGTCGCCGCTCCGGCCCCGGGCCGCGGCCAGCTCGCTCAGCATCCGCAGGTGGCGCCGGCCCACCGCCGCCCCGCTGATGGGCCCGCTCCGGCCCACGAACCCGGCCGCCGGCCGGTCGAGGTCGCCGCCCCGGCTGCCGGGCAGCGCCGGGGAGAAGGTGGCGCCGCCGTGGCCGGTGGCGGCCCGCTCGAAGCCGAGGGTGGCGTTGGCCACCACCCAGCCCTCGTTCAGCTCGCCCACCACGTCGACCGCCCGCACCCGGGCCCCGTCGAGGAAGACCTCGTTGAACACGGCCTGCCCGGTCATCTCCCGCAGCGGCCGCACCTCGATCCCGGGCTGGTCCATGGCGATCACGAAGTAGGTGATCCCCTGGTGCTTCGGGGCGTCGGGATCGGTGCGGGCCAACAACATGGCCAGGTCCGCCGTCTGGGCGGTGGACGTCCACACCTTCTGGCCGGTGATCACCCACTCGTCGCCGTCGCGCTCGGCCCGGGTCTGCAGGCCGGCCAGGTCGGAGCCGGCCTGGGGCTCGGAGAACAGCTGGCACCATCCGGCGGTGCCGTCGAGGATGGGCGGCACCCACGCCGCCACCTGCTCCGGCGTGCCGTGCCGGGCGATCGTGGGGGCGGCCAGCGTGAGCCCCAGACCCCCCGGCGGGCCCAACACGTTGGCCCTGGTCAACGTGGCGGTCACAACGCCGGCCAGGTCGCCCGGCCACCCCAGCCCCCCGGCCGCCTCGGGTAGCGTGGGGCTCGACCATCCGTTGGCCGCCAACAGGCCCCACCAGGCTCGCACCGTGATCTCCGGGCTCCACTGCTCGGCGATCAACGCCTCCACCTGCGCCCGTACCTCGTCCCCGCTGGGCAGTGTCATGACAGGCAGTGTCATGGTGCCATCCTGCCCCAACCGCGGTCGGTCAGGCCACGCCCCGCAGGGCGGCGATCGGTTCGGTGCTCGACGCCTTCCACGCCGGGTAGGTGCCGGCCACGAGCCCGATGACGGCACCCAGCACCGGGGCGGCGAACGGGAGCCACGGGTCGAGCACGGGCGACCACTCCCGGGTGGCCGACACGGCGACGACAGCCAGCACGCCGAGGCTGGTGCCGATCACCCCGGCCAGGGCGCCCAAGGCCACCGACTCGGTGAGGAACTGGATGGCGATATGGCGTCGGGTCGCCCCCAGGGCCCGGCGCAGGCCGATCTCGCCCGTGCGCTCCAGCACCGACACCAGCGTCACGTTGGCGATCCCGATCGCCCCCACCAGCAGCGACACACCGCCCAGGGCGAGGAACAGGGCGTTGACGTCGTCCTGCACGTCGGAGCGGACCCGGCGGGGTGAAGGCGGCACCGCCACCCGCAGCTGCTCCGGGTCGTTGGGGGCCAGCGCCGTGGGGGCCTGGGCCCCGATCAGCTCGGCCGCCCCCACCGCCACGTCGATCTGCACCGCCTCCACCCCGGCCAGGTTGAACCGGTCCCGGGCCACCTGGTTGGGCACGATGATGGCGCCCAGCAGGTCGGGCCGGCGGGCCGTGTCGGCCAGGATCCCCACCACGGCGAACGCTTCGTCGCCCACGAAGATCACCGGCAGGTTGTCGACCCGGGTGACGTTGAGGCGCTGGGCCGCCGCCGGCCCCAGCACGGCCACCGGATCGGCCCGCTCCTCGTGGCCCTGGTCGAAGAACCGCCCGGTGAACAGCCGGGCCCGCACCGCGTCGAACAGGCCGGGGCTGGCCGCCAGCACCGGGATCTGGAACTCCGTCTGGCCCTGGGGGTCGACCACGGGCACGGAGCGGGCCAGCTTGTCTCCCACGTCGACGGCCGACACGGTGCCGGCCGCCACCACCCCGTTCAGCCGTTCGATGCGGCCCTCGGCGTCCCAGGGGATCACGTTGAGCGACCGGCTGGCGTCGCCGAACCCGGTGGACTGCGGCGACACCACCACCTCGGTGGCCTCCAACTCGTTGAAGCGGGAGACGATCTGGTTGCCCGCGGTCTTGGCCAACCCCAGGGTGGTGACCAGGGCCCCCACGCCGAGGATCGTGCCCAGCGCCGTCAGCACGGTCCGGGCCGGACGGGCGGTGAGGGCCACCCCCGTCTCCGACAACAGGTCGCGCAGGCTGAGGCGGCTCCGCTCGGCCATCACCGCACGGCACTCCCCTGCCGGCGGTCCTCGGTCACCTGGCCGTCGCGCAGGCCGACCACCCGCCCGGCCCGGGCCGCCACCGAATCGTCGTGGGTGATGACGGCCAGGGTGAGGCCCCGGTCGTGCAGCTCGTCGAACAGGGCCAGGATCTGCTCGCCGGTGGCGGTGTCGAGGTTGCCCGTCGGCTCGTCGGCCAGCAGGAGGCTGGGGTCCGACACCAGCGCCCGGGCCACCGCCACCCGCTGGCGCTCTCCGCCCGACAGCGTGGCCGGCGTGGCCTCCAGCCGATGCCCGAGGCCCACGCTCACCAGGGCCTCCACCGCCCGGTCGCGGCGCCGATCCCGGGCCCCCGGGTGGTAGAGCTCGGCCAGCATCACGTTCTCCACGATGCTGCGGTAGCTCAACAGGTGGAACGCCTGGAAGACGAACCCGATCCGGGCCGCCCGAACCCCGGCCCGTTCCGGCTCGCTCAGGGTGCCGGTGTCGATCCCGTCGAGGTGGTAGCTGCCGGTGGTCGGCGTGTCGAGCAGCCCCAGCAGGTGGAGCAGGGTCGACTTGCCCGATCCCGACGGGCCCACGATGGCGATGTACTCGCCCCGTTCGACGACCAGATCGGTTGGCTTGAGGGCTTCGACCGGCGGCGGGCCGGGAAACGTGCGGCCCGCCTGGTGCAACAGCACCACCGGCCCCGGATCGTCGCCGACCGGCGCTGGAGGCGGCATCGGGGGCGGCACCGCCCACGTCTCCACCGTCGCGTCCTCGTCGTCGTCGGGGATCGACTCGGGCCGGATCCGGCGAAGCCTCATGACCCGGTGTCCTGCCCGCTGTCGGACGTGGTGTCGTCCCCGGCGTCGTCGCCGCCCCCGTCGGCGGCGGCCTGGCCCGGCAGCTCCAGGTCACGCCCCACCACCACCCGGTCGCCGACGGCCAGGGCCGGGGCTCCGGCGGCCGAGCGGACCTCCACGTAGCCATCGGCCCGCAGGCCGGTGACCACCTCCACCAGCTCGACCTGACCGGCAGTGCGCTCCACCTCCACGCGGGCGCTGCCGTCGGCCCCCGCCGACAGCGCGGCCAGCGGCACGGCCAGCACCTCCCCACCCGACGAGCTGATCGGGATCGACACCCGCAGGTTCAGGTTCAGGGCGTCTTCCGGCAGCGGCTCGGTCGGTTCCAGACGCAGCCCGTAGCGGTCGGCCGACAGATCGGCACCGCCCGGCTTGTCGGCCACGAACGTCACGACGGCCGCCACCTCCAAACCCAGCCCCTGGTCTTCCAGCACCGCCTCGGTGCCGACCTCCACCAGGCGCCGGTCGGCGCTCGACAGGCCCGACTCCACGAGCGTCTTCGACCCGGAGATCGTCATCACCGCCCCGTTGGGAGTATCGCCGACCTCCACCGTCACGCTCTGCACCTCCTGGGGCAACGACGGCAGGAACACCAGCTCGGCCACCGGGACCTCGGCTCCCGCCTTGGACTCCGCCTGGGTCAGGGTGGACCTGGCGTCGGTGAGCCGCTTCTGGGCGGCGGTGACGGCAGCCGACAACGCAGCGGTGTCGGGCGGCGCCAGACCCTCCCGCCGCTGGGCCTCGGCCAGGGGCACCGCCGCCTCGGCCGATGCCACCAGGGCGTCCTGCTCCTGGTTGACGGTCGGCACCGCGGCCTGGGCCTTGCTCAGCTTGGTGGCGGCATCCCGGGCCGCGGCCGCCGCCTCGTCGGCCGCCGTCTGCAGGGCGGCCAACTCGGTCGGCGTGGGGGGCTCACCCGTGTCGGGGTTGGTGCCGGCCTTGGCCTTGGCCAGCTTGTCGGCGGCCGCGGTCGACGCCGTGTCGGCCGCCTTCTTGGCCGCGTCGGCGTCGGTGACGGCCTGGGCGGCGTCGGCCCTGGCCGTGGCCGAGGTGGCCCGGGCCGTGTTGAGCGCGTTCTGGGCCTGGGTGACGGCCTGGTCGAGCTGGAGCTTCTGTGACTCCTTGAGCGGCGCCTTGGCATCGGCCAGGGCCTTGTTGGCCGCGTCGAGCTCGTCTTCGGCCGCGCTCACCGCGTCCTTGGCCGTGGCCACCGCGGTCTGGTTCGCCGTGTCCTGGGCCGGCGGGGCGTAGCCGGCGTTGCGATACAGCTTCTCCACCGCCGCCGCTGTCGAGCGGTCGTACACGCCGTCGACCTGGCCCGGGTCGAGCCGGAGCCGGTTGAGGGCCTCCTCCAGCTGGCGCACGTCGGGCCCCTCCAGGGTGGGGATGAGGTTGCGGAACACCGGCAGGTCGCCCTGGAGCACGATGATGGGGCGGCCCGAGATCTCGATCGCCACGTCGCCCTCGTTCACGGGGTCGCCGGCCGCTTTCGGCAGCCGGGTGACCACCAGGCTGCTCCCGCTACCGCCGCTCACGGTCAGCTCGGTGGCGTCGCTCGACCGCACCGTGCCCCGCACCACCACCTGCTGGGACAGCACCCGGCTCTCCACCGGCACCGAGATGATCGACGGCTCGGGCGGCTCGGCCTCGGCCGCCACCTCGGCCGGGGACTTGATCCGCTGCCCCCCTACCCATCCCAGCACCGACGACACGACGGCCACCCCGGCCACCGTCACGAGCACCGCGCGCCTATCCACCCACGCCCTCCCGAGCTCCTGTCGCTCCGTCCGCCATCCGCCGAGCCGTCAGGCGCCGGCTTCGCTCTTGAGCTCCGCCAACCGGTCGGCGTGGGCGTCGACGAACTCCTGCTCGTACTCCGCCGACACCTCCATGTACAGCTTGGTCTGGTCATCCATGCTGCCGTCGCACTCGTTGACCGCCTTGGCCAGCGCGATCTCCTCGGCCTGGATCTCGGCCAGCTTCGCCTTGGCCTCGTCGGGGATCACCGGCGGCTGGGTCGACAATGCCTGGAGCTCCGCCTCGGACATCTTGGCGAAGTCGTCCTCGGTGAGCTCGGCCCCGGGATAGGTCACCTGGCCGTCGATCTCGGTCAGCTGCTCCTCGAACAGGGTGTACACCTCCTCCTGGCCGGGGTAGTCGAGGCCCTTGTCGGCCACGCAGTCCTTGACCTTCTGCTCGGCCTCGACGATGCGGGGATCGGCCTGGATCCGCTCGTACACGGCGTCCATCTCGTCGCTGAACTCGGTGTAGACCTTCTGCGACAGGTCGTTGGAGGCGTTCATGGCCTCCCCCTCGCAGCCGCCGGGCTGGTAGTTCATGTTCTCCATCGCCTCCTGCTGCTCCTCCTCGGACAGCGTGGGATCGATCTCGAACGCCGACATGTCGCCGTACAGGGCTTCCTGGTAGGCGGCCTGCTCCTCGGGGCTCAACGCCTCCTGGATCTCCATGTTGGGATCCTCGATGTCGATGCCCATCTGGCTCTCGTCGTAGCCCACGAGGTCGGGGCCCAGCGCGCTCTGGGGGAACCGCTGGGTGGAGATCCCGAACCCGTACTTGGCGGTCCACTCGTCCGAGCCGTATTCCTCGCCATCGGTGGAGCCGAACTGGATGTACCGGGTGGGATCCTGGGGGATGTACTCGAAGCCCTCGCGCTTCATGCAGGCGGCGATGGCCTCCTGGCGGGCCCGCTCGTCCTCGATCACCTGGGCCTGGGCCTCCTCCGGGTCATTGGAGTAGTCCACCCCGAAGTACTCGGCCAGCGGCGACGCGGCGGCCTCCCCGTCGCCCCCGGCTTCGGTGTCGTTGCCGCCGCCCCCACATGACGTGAGCAAGGCGAGCAGCGCCAATGGCGTCACCAGCATGGCCCGGCCTCGTGTCATCAGGTCCTCCTCGTTTGCGCCCGGCTGGGCGCGCCTCGTGCGACATTCTTGCATTGCTCAGAGCGGAATGTTCGGCACCTGATACGCGGCCCGCCGTTCGCCTCCGGCCGGCCCGCCTCCTACAGTTGCCCTGGGGATCGAGTCCGGGGGGACGTGTGCATGGAGTTCGGCTACCCGCCCAGTGCCGAGGCGCTTCGGGCCGAGGTGCGGGCCTTCCTGGCCGAGCGGCCGCCCGAGGCCTGGCCGCAGGACGCCATGGACGGCGGCTACGGCACCGGCGCCTACTCCTTCGAGTTCCTGCGGGCGCTCGGCGCCCGGGGCTGGATCGGGCTCACCTGGCCCCGCCGCTTCGGCGGCGGCGAGCGCCCCATGATCGATCAGCTCGCCCTGATGGAGGAGCTGGCTCTGGCCGGTGCCCCGTTCGGCCCGCTGGCCGGCAGCGACCAGTGGGCCCAGTCGCTCATCCGGGAGGGCAACCCGACCCTCCAGGCCGACCTGCTGCCTCGCATCGCCGCCGGTGAGGCCCTGGCCTGGCAGGGGTACAGCGAGCCCGACGCCGGCTCGGACCTGCTCGCCCTCACCACCCGGGCCCGCCGCGACGGCGACGAGTACCGCATCGACGGCCACAAGATCTGGAGCTCAGAGGCGGGGGCCTGCACACACGGGATGGTGCTGGCCCGCACCACCAGCGTCGAGGAGGCGGGCAGCCGGGCCGGCGGGCTCACCATGTTCGTGGTCCCCAACGACGCCCCCGGCCTCACCCTGCGCCCCATCGTCAGCCTCACCGGCGAGGTCTACCACTACGAGGCCTTCCTCGACGACGTGCGGGTGCCGGCCTGGCGGGTGATGGGCCGGCAGGACGAGGGCTTCCGGGAGCTGCTGAAGGGCCTCGACCGCGACCGGTTCTGGGGCCGTTTCTGCAAGCCGCCGGCCCTGGTGCGCCACCTGTCGCTGCTGCGCCGCCACGCCGCCGGGGAGCTGGCGGCCCACCCGGCGCTGGCCCGGCGGCTGGTGGAGCTGGAGGCCGAGGTCGACGCCACCCGCCTGCTGTTCCATCGCTTCGGCTGGCTCCTCGACCAGGGCATCCCCACGCCGTACGAGTCGGCGCTGTACAAGACGATGGCCGACGAGCTGGGCCAGCGGGTGGCCAACCTGGCGCTCGACCTGATGGGCTCCGACATCCTGCTCGACGGTCCGGCCGCCCCGCTCGGCGGTGCGCTGCGCCAGCTGTACCTCACCAGCGTGGGCCAGACGATCGCCGGTGGTACCTCCGAGGTGTTGCGCACCACCGTGGCCACCCGGGGCCTCGGCCTGCCCCGCAACGACACACCATCTTCTGTTGCCCCGGGGCGTCACCGGTGACGGTCCTGGACACCAGATCGAGGCGGAAGCGATCTCGTGTCCCGGAGCGTCACCGGTGACGGTCTGGGACACCAGATCGAGTGAGGGGGGAAAGGGGAGGTGAGGCCGCCGTGGACTTCGCGCTGACCGACGACCAGGACCAGATGGTGCGGGCCGTGGCCCGCTGGATCGAGCGTCGCTGGGCCCGGGCCGACCCGGCGTCGCCGGCCGACCGCCGGGCCTGCTGGGACGAGTTGGAGGCCAACGGCTGGACCGGGCTGTTGACCCCGTCGTCGTTCCCGCTGCTCGACGCCGCCCTGGTGGTGGAGGCCCTGGCCCACGGCCGGTGCAGCCTGCCGGTGGGGCCGGGCGGGATGATCGCCCCCCTGGTGGCGGCGGCCGCCGGGCTCCCCGCCGACGATCGCCACACCGACCGCGGCGGTGCGCCGGGCCGGGTCGACCAGCTCGTGTGCGCCACCGAGGGCCGCGACCCCACGGCGGCGGCGGCCGCGGCGACGGCCCGGGGCCTGGAGCTGGCCGACCGGGTGGTGGTGCTGGCCGCCACCGTCCCGGCGGGCGGGGGCTCCGCCGGCTGGACGCTGACCGGTCGGCAGTGGCGGGCCGCGGCCGTGCCCGTCGATCCGGCCCCCGGCCATCCTGCCGTCGGCTCGGCCGCCGGGGGCCCTGGAGCGGGCCGGGCGATCGAGGCGGCCCAGGACGAGGGGCGCACGGTGCTGAGCCGGCTGGCGGCACCGGTGCCGGCCGAGGGGTGGCACCCGCTCGATCCCGCCCAGGGGGAGCTGGCCTGGCTGGCCGGCGCCGTGCTCGCCGCCGCGGAGCTGGTGGGACTGGCCCGGGCCGTGCTCGACAGCTGCGTGGCCTACGCCGGTGAGCGGGTCCAGGGTGGCCGCCCCATCGGGGGCCACCAGGCCATCCAGCACCGGCTGGCCGACATGCTGGGGGCCGTCGAGCGGGCCCGCTACCTCGCCTACGCCGCCGCCGTCGACCTGGTCGATGCCGCCCCCGCCTACCGGCCCGGCCAGGTGGTGCCCACCGTCCACCAGGCCAAGGCCCTGGCCGCCCGGGACTGCGTGGCCGCCATCCGGTCGGGCCACCAGGTGATGGGAGCGATCGCGTACAGCGCCGAGCACGAGCTGCACCACCTCCACAAGCAGGCCGTGGTGGCCGCCAGCGAGCACGGCGACGCCGCCCGCCACTGGGCCGCCCTCGAGGCGGCGGCCGACTCCCGTTGAGCGCCCTCCCCTAGCCTGGCCGGGGTGGAGATCATCGAGGAATCCCGGGCGTCGCCGCCCCCCTCGCCGCACCGAGCCCGGCGCCTACCGGCCCGGCTGATGCGCGACCTGGTGGTGGCGGCGGTGACCGGGGTGGTGGTGGCCGGCGCCGTCGCCCTGACCGAACAGCGCTGGGACCGGGCCCGCCAGGACGCAGCCGACCGGCTGGAGAACGTCCGCTTCGTCCGCCAGCTCTCGCCCACGCCCGATGCGGCCCGACCGTTCCGGGGGATCGACCTTCGGGGTGCGGACCTGGCCGGTCTCGACCTGCGCCACGCCGACCTGCGGGAGGCCGACCTACGGGAAGCCGACCTCCGGGGAGCCGACCTCGGCACCGCCGACCTCCGGGGGGCCGATCTCACCGCCGCCGACCTGACCGACGCCGAGCTGACCGAAGCCCAGCTGTTCACCACCCGCCTGGCCGGCGCCGACCTCACCCGGGCCGATGTGTCCCAGGCCGACCTCCTCACCGCCGACCTGACCGGGGCCACCCTGGCCAGCGCCGATCTCACCGGCGCCGACCTCAGCAACGCAGTCCTCGACGGCGCCGACCTCAGCGATGCCTACCTGCTCGGCACCGACCTCACCGGGGCCCGGCTGACCGGCGCCCAGCTCGGGCAGGCGTTCCTGTCGGCCGTCCTGGCCGGCGCCGACCTGACCGACGCCGACCTCGCCGGCGCCGACCTGTCGGGCGCCGACCTCACCGGGGCCGAGCTGAGCGGGGCCGACCTGTCCGGCGTCTGGTGGTGCGCCGACCAGGGGCCCACGTGGCCCGACGGCTTCACCGCCCCGGCGCCCAGCCCGGTTCCGGCCGACGCTTTCTGCTGACCTGCCGCCCGGGGGGTGGCGTCGGTACGCTCGCCCCCATGGCCGACGAGCGCCGCTTCCTGGTGGCCCGGAACCCTGACCCCGACTCCTCGCTGCCCTACCTCGTGCGCCTGCCCCTCGGGCGTGCCGGGCTCGTGCTGCGGGCCCGGGAGACGTGGCCCCGCACGGCCAAGGTCTACTGCCACCGGGCCGGGCCCGACGAGTGGCACGACGGCCTCGAGATCGTGGACGACGTCGGTGTGCGATCCTGCGTGCGCAACGGCGTGGCCGTCGACCTGGTGCTCGACCGGGGCCGGGAGCACCGCAGCCAGTTCGTCTTCACCCGCATCCAGGGTGGGCGGGAGGGGATCTTCTGGCAGTCGCCCAAGACCACCCGCAAGGCCCGCCCGGCGATCAGGATCCCGGGCCGCCGGGCTCAGGGCCTGGCGGAGCTGGCGATCACCATCGACACGCGGGAGCGCTACCCCTACAAGTTCTCCCAGGCCCAGGTGACCACCGAGCGACGCAAGCTGCCGGCCGGCGACTACGGCGTGCACGACGGCGACCGGCTCGCCGCCGTGGTGGAACGCAAGAGCCTGGCCGACCTGTCCAAGTCGCTGGTCGACGGCACCCTGGCCTATCAGATGGCCGAGCTGGCCACGGTGCCCCGGGCGGCCGTGGTGGTGGAGGAGCGCTACTCCCAGATCTACGCCGCCACCCACGTGTCGGGCGCCTTCCTGGCCGACCTCCTGGCCCAGGTCCAGGTCCGCTACCCCTCGGTCACGATCGCCTTCTGCGAGACCCGACCCCTGGCCGAGCAGTGGACCTACCGGTTCCTGGCCGCCGCCCTGGTCCACCTCCAGGATCACCCCGACGACGCCACCGCCCCCCGCACCTGGCACGACCTGGGGTGACCGGGGCCGCGGCCGGGCCCGATCACAACCGGGGATCGACCGGCTCGCTCTCCAGCGCCAGCACGGCGAACACGCACTCGTGGACCCGGAACAGGTGCTCCCGGGCCACGAACCGGTCGAGGGCCTCGATGCCCAGCGCCAGCTCGCGCCGGGCCAGCGACCGCTTGCGCCCCAGCGACCGGCGCCGCAGCCGCTCGAGGTTCGCTGGATCCAGGTACTCCGGACCGTAGATGATCCGCAGGTAGTCCCGGCCCCGGCACTTGACGCCGGGCAGGACCAGGCCCTCGGGTCCCCGGATGACGGGTTCGGCCGGCTTCACCACCATGCCCTCGGCCCCGGCGGCGGTGGTCTCCTCCCACCACGTGGTGGCCTCGGCCACCGAGGCGTCGTCGCTCAGCGTGACGTGACGCCGGTCGGTCCGGCGCAGCAGGCCGGGGGCCAGGTCCACCAGCTCGTCGATGACATCGAGGTGCCAGCGGTGGGGGCGGCGGGCCAGCACCTCGCCCTCGGCGGCCAGGATCTGGAACGGCGCCACCTCGATCCCGTCGATGCCGTCGGTGTCCCAGCAGTACCGGCCGTAGGCGTCCACGTAGGCCGCCACGTGCCCGGCCCGGGCTGTCGTCCGCCCGACCAGCTCGGTCACCGGGACGCCCCGTGCCCCGGCCGCCGCCAGCGCCCCGGCGGCCGCCCCCAGCATGGCGGTGGCGGCGGCTCCGGTGGGTGCGTACTGACGCTGGAGGAGTTCGCCGGCCTTGGCTGACCAGGGCAGGATCTCGGCGTCGACCACCAGCCAGCTCGTACCGAACCGATCCCACAGCCCGGCCCCCGTGACCGCCGCCCGGAGCCGGCCGAGCACCGCCCCGGTCAGCTCGTCGTCGGTGAAGAACGGCCGCCCCGTCCGCGTGACGATCACCCCGGCGTTCCCATTGGTGATGCCGAAGCGCTCCTGGGCGGCGGCGCCGTCGCGGGCGAAGATCAGCAGCGCCCGGGACCCCATGTGCTTCTCCTGGCACACCACCTGCTCCACCCCGGCCGAGCGGAAGTAGGCGAAGGCGTCGTCGGGGTGCTCCAGGAAGCCGGGTCGGGTGCTGGTGGCCACCGGGGCCATCGTGGGCGGCAGGTGGACCAGCCACCGGGGATCGGTGGCGAACCGGCTCATGACCTCGAGCGCCGCGCTCGACCGCTCGGCGTCGATCAGCAGCCGCCCGGCCAGAGCGGTGTCCACGTGGTGCTTGCCCAGCACGTCACCCACGTCGAGCAGCAGGGGAGATCGGCCGGCGGAGCTCGCCCCCGGCGACTGCTCGGCCGCCAGCGGCCGGGTGGGGGCGTAGTGCTCCCGGAGCGCCGGCACCGACACCAGCTCCCGTTCCGGCCACCGCAGGGCGCTCAGCGATCCGCCGAACACGGCGCCGGTGTCGAGGCAGAGGGTGTTGTTGACCCAGCCGGCGACCGGCACCGGGGTGTGGCCGTAGACCACGGCGGCCCGGCCCCGGTAGTCGTCGGCCCACGGGTAGCGCACCGGGAGGCCGTAGTCGTCGGTCTCGCCGCTGGTGTCGCCGTAGAGGGCGAGGCTGCGGACCCGGCCCGATGTGCGCCCGTGGTACCGCTCGGGCAGCCCGGCGTGGGCCACCACCAGGCGGCCGCCGTCGAGCACGTAGTGGCTCACCAGCGAGTCGATGAAGGCGGCCACCTCGGCCCGGTACCCGGGCGGGCGGGCATCGAGCTGGGCCAGCGACTCGGCCAGCCCGTGCGACACCTGCACGTTCCGGCCGGCCAGGGCCCGGCCCAGCTTGTTCTCGTGGTTGCCGAGGATGCACAGGGCGGTCCCGGCCTCCACCATCGCCATGGCCAGGTCGAGCACCTCGGCCACCTGCGGCCCCCGGTCCACCAGGTCGCCGAGGAAGACCACCCGGCGCCCCTCGGGATGACGCACCGGATGGGCCGAGGTGTCGTAGCCCAGCTGGGACAGGAGCGCCACCAGCTCGGTGTGGCACCCGTGCACGTCGCCCACGATGTCGAACGGGCCGGTGTCGTGGCGTCGGTCGTTCCACACCGGCGTGCGCTCCACGGCGACGGCGTCCACCTCGGCCTCGGAGCCCAGCACGTAGACCCGGCTGAACCGCTCCCGTCGCAGGCCGCCGGTCGAGCGCCGCACCGCCTGGTGCTGGCGGCGGATGGCGTGCTCGGGGACGCGCCGGTCGGTCCGGGCGCCGTTGCGGTCGAGGCAGACCCGCAGCGGGAGGTCGAAGACCACGGCGGTGGCCAGCACGTCCCACCGCCGGGCCAGCTCCAGCAGGTGGCGCCGGTCGTCGGCCTGGGTGTTGGTGGCGTCGACCACGGTGAGGCGCCCCAGCTGCAGCCGCTTGTCGACGATCTCGTGGAGCAGGGCGAACGCCAGCGGGGTGACCGACTGGTCGGCCTCGTCGTCGCCCACCAGCGCCCGGCACTGGTCGCCCGAGATGACCTCGGTGGGGGCGAAATGGCGGCGGGCGAAGGTGCTCTTGCCCGAGCCGGAGGCGCCGCACAACAGCACCAGCCCCATGGCCGGCAGCTCGATCCGCTCGACGGCGGGGCGCATCACACCCCCTCTCGCTGCCGGCGGAAGACCGCCATCTGGGTTGGCGGCCCGGTGACGGGATCGTCGGGCCCGATCGGGGCCAGCTCCACCTCGTAGCCGTAGCGCCCGCCGATCGCAGCGCACCACGCCGCCAGCTCAGCCCGGGTCCACTCGAATCGGTGGTCGCCGTGGCGGAGCCGGGCGGGAACCCTTCGGGTTCCGGGGTGGAGCCCCTCGAAGTGCACGTTGTACTCCCGGTTGGGGGTCGTGAGGATCACGATGGCCGGCGCCGCGTGGCCGAACAGGACTTCGGCGAAGGCGTCGAGCCGGTCCGGATCGAGATGCTCGATCACCTCCACCACGGTGGCCACGTCGAACCCGGCGAACCGCTCGTCCCGGTAGGTGAGGGCGCCCTGGACCACGCCCACCCGCTCGCGGTGCCGCTCGGAGGCCTCGTCGAGGCCGAGGCGCCGGGCGGCCCGCTCCAGGGCGGCCATCGACACGTCGACGCCGAGCAAGCGGGTGACCGCGGGCTCCCGCACCAGGCGCTGCAGGAGCCGGCCCTCGCCGCACCCGAGGTCGACCACCCGCCCGCCGCCGGCGGCGACCACGGCGGCGGTGACGGCCCGGAGCCGCTGCTCGTTCAGGCTGAGCGGCCGCTCCACCTCGGCCTCGGCCTCGTCGTGGATGCGGTCGACCAGGTCGCCGTCGGCCGCCGGGTCGTCGGCCAGGCGGGCCAGGGCCTGGCGCACCAGCGAACCCGAACGGAGGTACCGGCGGGTGATCAGCTCCCGGTCGGGATGGACGCCGAGCCAGGCCCCGCCCCGGCGCAACAGCTTGTCGATCTCGTCCTGGCCGATCCAGTAGTGCTTGCGGTCGTCGAGCACGGGGAGCAGCACGAACAGGTGCTCCAGCAGGCGCCGGACCGGATGGCGGCCCCTCAGCCCCAGGGCCAGGTACCGGCTGTCGCCCCAGCGGGGGAAGCGGGGGTCGAGCGGGAGCGGGGTGCACGCCGTGTCGTAGCCGAGCGGCTCGAACAGGCGCCGGACCACCTCGGCGCCGCCCCGCACCGGCACGGCCGGCAGGGCCACCTCCAGGTCGAGGGGCCGGTCGACCAGCTCGGGCCGCTGGGGGCAGGAGCCGGCCAGCGCCGAGCCGTAGAGCCGGCCCAGGGCCACGCTCAGCATCGAGGACGCGGCGTAGGGCCGGTCGTTGACGTAGGGCTCGAGGCCGGCCGGACCGCCCTCCCGGCCCCGGGTGAGAGCGACCGGGTCGACGTCGACCAGCAGCGTGGCCGTGCACCGCCCGGCGCTGGCCTCGGGAAAGAAGACGTGGGCCCGCCCGAAGGAGACATCGACCGAGCGCACCCGGTCGGGGTGCTTGTGCAGGAGCCAGCCGAGATCGGTGGCGTCGGGCGTTGTCGACGTGATCGAGACGAGCATCACCTGGTAGTACAGACCACAGACGGCCCCGATGCCGGTCACTTTCGAGGGGGACGAGTACCGCATGCCCACCGACCCGCTGCCACCCGCAAGTCCGGGGCCTCGCGCCCCCGGCGGCTGCGCCGCCTCCCCATCGCCGTCGGGGCCCCAACCCCACCGGCCGGCCCCCTCCGGCGCGCCGCCGCTCCCGGCCCACACCCCCCGCCCGCCCGGCGCCCCCGTCGCCCTCGACGGGATCCGGGTGGTCGACTTCAGCCACTTCCTCGCCGGCCCGCTGGCCACCATGCTGCTGGGCGACCTGGGGGCCGACGTGGTCAAGATCGAGAAGCCCGACGGGGGCGACGACTTCCGCACGTTCCGGCCCCGGGTGGGCCCCGACGACGACGTGAGCGCCGCGTTCATCTGGGCCAACCGCAACAAGCGGAGCATCGCCCTCGACCTCAAGCGGCCCGAGGGACGCCAGGTGGCGCTCGACCTCGCCGCGACGGCCGACGTGGTGGTGGAGAACTTCTCGGCCGGGGTGATGGCGTCGCTCGGCCTGGGCTATGACACGCTGGCCGCCCTCAACCCCCGCCTCGTCTACTGCGCCGTCTCGGCCTACGGCCGGTCCGGTCCCGACGCCGACCGGCTCGGGTTCGACCCCATCGTCCAGGCCGAGACCGGCTTCATGTCGCTCACCGGGCACCCCGACGGCGAACCCACCCGGTCGGGGCCGGCCATCATGGACATGAGCACGGGGATGATGGCGTGCAACGCCGTGCTGGGCGCGCTGATGGCCCGCCACAGCCACGGTGTGGGCCAGTACCTGGAGGTGTCGCTGTTCGACACGGCCACCCTGATGCTGGGCTTCCACGCCGCCAACTACCTGGTGACCGGCGTCCCCCACCGGCGGATGGGCAACACCAGCTCCGACGCCGCCCCGGTGGGGGTCTTCCACGCCGCCGACGGCCCCCTCTACCTGGCGGTGGCGAACGACCGGATCTTCCGCCGGCTCGCCACCGACGTGCTGGGGCGGCCCGAGCTGGCCGACGACCCCGACTTCGCCCAGGCCTCGGCCCGGGTGCCCAACCGGCTGCGGCTGGCCGCCGAGCTGGAGGCGGTGCTGGCCACCGCCCCCCGCCAGCACTGGCTGGACCGGATGCGGGCGGCCGGGGTGCCGGCCGGCGCCGTCCGCACCCTCGACGAGGGCCTCGGGTCGGCCGAGATGGCGGGACGGAACACGCTGAGCCGGATCGAGCATCCCACCCTCGGACCGCTGCCCAACATGGCCCCGCCGTTCCGCCTCACCGGGACCCCGGTGGTGGACCCCGTGGCCGCACCGACCGTGGGCCAGCACACGGCCGAGATCCTCACCGACGTCCTCGGCTACGGCCCCGACCGGATCGCCGCCCTCGCCCGAGCCGGCGCGTTCGGCCCCCACGCACCGTCACCCACCGTCCCCTGACGGAGGCGGGCGAACGGTCACCGTGCTGGTGGCCGACGCCACCTCGATACCGGCGGCCTGCAGGCCGTCGATGACCTGGCGGCTGATCTCGTCCTTGGCGGTGCGGGCCGATCGGACGGGCACGACGAACCGGGCCGACAGCTCGATCCAGTTGTCGGTGGCCCGCACGAACACCCGAGGCTCGAGGTCGGTGGGCGGGATCGGATACGACCGGCGCATCTGCTCCACCGCCCGCCGGGCGTCCGCCCGCGCCGAGACCTCGCGGACCGCCTCGCTCAGCAGGTGCTCGGCCCGCCGCCAGTCCTGGTCGTACGGGATGGGGACGACCAGCTCCTCCCACAGGAAGTCGAACGAGGTGCTGTAGTTGAACACCGGGGCGGTGAACACCGACTTGTTGGTGACCGACACGATCCGGCCCGTCAGCTGGCGGCCGTACACCCATGACGTCGAGCCCTCGGGCGAGCCCATCTCCATCAGCTTCGTCCGCAGCGGCGTGATGTCGATGACGTCGCCCCGGACGCCGCCCACGTCGACCCGGTCGCCGACCCGGTACAGGCGGCCGGTGGCGATCGACACCCAGCCGGCCAGGGCGCCGATCACCTCCTGCATGGCGAAGGCGACGCCAGCGGTGACGAACCCCAGCACCAGCCCGAGCCGGCCGGCGAAGGGGCGCCAGATCGCCGCCAACACGATCAGGAGACCGACGACCACCACGTAGCGGACGATCTTCCTGGCCACGTAACGGTCGAACGGATCGGGCCGGCGGCGGCTCACCACCCGGCCGGCCCCCGCAGCGAGCAACCACCCGGCGGCGGCCACGACGCCGGTCGTGGCCAATCGACCGCCGACGGTCTCGATGTCGACCACCAGGCCCCACAGTCGATCCATCAGCCCGCTGCGCCGCCGGCCGGTCGAGGTAGGGCGACGTCGGCCAGGGCGTCACCGCTCCCCCGCTGGCTCGTGGTGATCACGCTCATCGACCCGTCGGTCTCCAGCACCACCGCCGCCACCAGCGACAGGTCGCCGACCCCGCTGGCCCGTACCGCCTGGCGCACCTCCTCCACCACCATCCGCTGGCGTCGCAGCCGGTCCTCCAGTATCCGCCCGTCGTGCACCAGCAGGGTCGGCTCGGCCTTCACCAGGCGCCGGATGCCGGAGATCCGGACAGCGCTCCACGCCACCGCCAACTGGGCCGCCACCAGCAGCACGAAGGCGGCGACGCCTTCGGCCAGGCTCACGTCGGAGCTCAACAGGATGGTGGCCAGCGTCGAGCCCAGCGCCACGGTGACCACCAGGTCGAAGGCGTTGAGCTTGGCCAGGGTCCGCTTGCCCGACACCCGTAGGAGCACGAGCAGGGCCAGGTAGGCCAGCACGCCGATGGCCAGCACCCGGCCCACCTGCATCCACGAATCGACCAGCATCGGTGAGGCCTACCCCGGCGGAGCGAAGCTCAGGCGATCCGGGGTTCGGGGGCCCCGGGGTCCCGAGACTAGTTGAAGCCGGAGAGCCGGACGTCGCCCCGGGTGTGGGCGGCGTGGACGAGCCCTTCGATGGGGGTGACGACCACGACCTGGCGCTCGGTGGCCAGGCCCACCAGTCGGTCGACGCACTGGGTGAGCAGGGCCCCGGCGCCGGGGGCGGCCTGGTCGAGCTCGACGTCGAACAGCACCACGATGGGGCTGGCCGGGTCGCCGGTGGCGGCGGTGATGGCCGCCTCCAGCATGCCGGCCGGTGTGGCGGCGCCGCCGTCGCGGTCCCGCTCCAGCCGGTGCCGGCCGGTCAGCTCGGTCAGCTCCCGGTCCAGGGTCTGGATCCGGTCGAGGGCGGCCAGCGCCGCCGGCTCGCGGCCCAGCTCATCGGCCAACCGCCGCCGCAGGCCGGTCACCCCGGTCATCAGCTGGTCGTGGATGCGGTCGAGCCGCACCAGCTCGCCGGCCACCACCCCGAGCGAACCGTGCCGGGCCACCGCCTCGGGCCCGAAGCCGGCCAGGCGGCCCCGCAGCTCCACCAGCTCGCGTTCGATGGCCTCGGCCGGGGCGTTGTGCTCCCGGGCCGCCTCCAGGAGGCCGTGGGCCACGGCCATCGGGTCGTCGGTGGGGTCCTCCCCCGCCGCCACCAGCACCTCGATCAGCTCGTCCCACTCCCGGGGCGGGCGGCGCACCTCCCGCAGGGCGGCGGCCACGTCGTCGGCGCCGTCGATCTCCCCGAACCGGGCGGCGATCTCGGCCGCCAGCCGCTCGGCTTCGTCGAGCAGGGCCCGCCGGGCCGACGACGGCGCCATGCTCGCCTCCACCTCGCCGATCATCGTCTTCACCGCGGTGACCTTCTGGGCCGCGGCGTGGCGGCGGGCCACCGCGCCGGCCAGCGGGTCGAGGGCGCCCGACAGGAGGTACTCGGAGTAGCTCTGGAACCCGAAACGCCCCAGGAACGCCGCCTCCCGGGCCTTGGCCCCTCCCTCCTCGTCGTGGCGGAGCGCACCGAACAGGCCGCCCCGCTCCTCGGCCTCCTCGGCCGCCGCGTGGAGCCGCTCGATCTCGTCCCGGTCGGCCGCCGTGGGGCGGGGCCGGTTGACCTCCGCCTCGGCCTCGGCCAGGGCCGCCTCGGCCTCGCGCAACTTGGCCTGCAGCTCCTGGAGCTGGCCGGTGAGGGGATGGCGGGGCTCGGTGGCGTCGAGGCTGGCCTCGTCGGCCAGGAGCCGCTCCCACCGGTCGGCCAGCTCGGCGGCCTCGGGATCGACGGGCAGCGCCTCGACGTCCACCGCCGCCAGCGCCTCGTAGGCCCGGGCGATCACGCTCACGTCGACCGTGCTGCAGGCTCGCCGATCGAGCTCCAGGGCGGCGATGCGCCGGTGGAGGCCCACGATCGAACGGGCCTCGTCGGACGACGCCAGGGTGGCGGCGTGCGCCCCCAGCACGTCCTTCAGCTCGTTGCGCCGCTCCTCGGCGGCCCGGGCCGACGACCCGGCCTCGGCCAGGGCCTCGCTCAGCTGTGCGATGTGGTCCGGCACGCTCCGGCGGGCCTCGTCGAGCTGCTCGCTCAGCTCGAGCACCCGCTCGCCGTCGCCCACCGAGAGCACGCCGGTGAC
>Ga0268299_1002125_pt1 | contig 26178 bp, 24 predicted proteins | sample NOBtaG_FD_193484 | JGI IMG/M metagenome (GOLD analysis project Ga0268299, IMG submission 193484) | Activated sludge microbial communities from bioreactor in Nijmegen, Gelderland, Netherland - NOB reactor | ecosystem: Engineered > Bioreactor > Aerobic > Activated sludge | place: Netherlands...
CGCCGGTTGGGAATCGAGAAGGGACCGAGGCGCGGAAGAACGAAAGGCGCTTGAACGCGTCGGTCTGCGCGAGGGCGGTTTGATCGGGATCGACCAACTGCGCGCGGATCCTCATTTGGAGATGCATGCCCGCGGAGGCTGATTGCGGCCGATCGTGCGAACCGTCGTTCTCCCGTCGGCTCATCGCCCCATGATTCGGTACCTCACTTCAGTTGCGTTTCGGCTGACGATGCGGTGGATGTTTGCTCTGTGCCCGCATGTTGTTGTCTGTCTTGATCGAGCAGGACCCGGCATTCAACCGGTTCCCGACGCCCACCTGCCCCTCGTTGCTTCCGGGGCATCATGACGGATCCTTCCTATTTGACTATCCTCGGTCTCGGTTTCGTTCTGGGGTTGCGTCATGCCCTCGATGCCGATCACATTGCCGCGGTGTCGACCGTGCTGGCGACGAGGCCGTCGTGGCGGGCCTCCGGTCTCATCGGATTCAGTTGGGGACTCGGACATACACTGGTGCTGCTTTTCGTGGGCGCCGTCGCGCTGGCATTGCAGATACGCATTCCGGAATCGATTGCGAACGCGGCCGAATTCGCGGTCGGTCTTATGTTGATCGCGCTCGGCGGTACTCTGGCCGTCCGCGTGGTCCGGGAGCGCTGGCATTCCCACAGCCATGATCACGAAGGGCGTCGACACGATCATCTGCACAGCCATGCTGCGACCGCCGGCCACGGGCACGCGCATTGGTGGAGTGACTCCGTCAAACCGTTGTGTATCGGCATGGCGCACGGGCTCGCTGGCTCCGCGGCGCTCTTGCTCGTCGTGGTGAGCGCATCGCACACGGCTTTGGAAGGGATTGCCTATATCGCGGTGTTCGGCTTCGGCTCGATCATTGGCATGATGCTGATCGGATTGGCGCTGAGTCTTCCTATGGTCTGGTCCTTGTCGCTCGGGCGACAGGCTCTTCTCGCGGTGCAGGGATTCGCCGGTCTCGGCAGCATCGGATTGGGAGTGTCCATGCTCTTCCGTATCGCCATGGGCGAACGTCCGCTCTAGTCGAAACATCGAGCACCTTCGCAGCGTGGATCTGCTCCACCGGATCGTTCGACCAGGCTGATTCTTGTGGCGTCGTTGCTCCTCACCGAGGGGGAAACTACGTGCGTGATCGGGCCGGCTATGGTATTCTCCGCTCCCATCGGCCGGCACCGGTGACCGGTTGGGCACCGAGGAGACCCGTTTCGATCCGGTGTCGTGGGAGTTAGGCGCTCATGGCGTGGTTCAAGAAGCAAAAATCATCCGAAGAGGATAGTCCGAAGCGATCGAAGATCGCCGAAGGAATGTGGCTCAAGTGCAACCACTGCCGCGAAATCGTCTATCGTAAAGAGGTCGACCGCAACAACAAGGTCTGTCCGAAGTGTGATTATCATTTCCCTATTTCTGTGACGGAGCGCATCACGTTGCTGATCGATTTCGGAACCTTCAAGGAATGGGATGCGGATCTGGCCCCGCAGGATCCGCTAAGCTTCGAGGACACCAAGTCGTACAAGGATCGTGTCAAAGCACAGCAGGAAAAGACCGGTCGCAAGGACGCGATGGTCATTGGCGAAGGCACCATGAACGGCCGCCGTGTCGTGCTGTGCGTGTTTGATTTCGGCTTTATGGGCGGCAGCATGGGCTCCGTGGTCGGCGAGAAGATCTGCCGCGCCGTCGATCGGGCCTTGGAAGCCAGGCTCCCGGTCATTCTGGTCACGACGTCCGGAGGCGCACGCATGCAGGAGGGCATTTTGTCGCTCATGCAAATGGCCAAGACGTCCGCGGCGGTCGCCAAACTGGGTGAAGCGAAGTTGCCGTTCATTTGCCTGCTGGCTGATCCGACTTTCGGAGGCGTCACCGCCAGCGTGGCGATGTTGGGCGACGTCATTCTGGCCGAACCGAAGGCGTTAATCGGGTTCGCGGGACCGCGCGTCATCGAGCAGACCATCAAACAGCAGCTACCCGATCAATTTCAGCGCGCGGAATTTCTGTTGGAGCATGGCATGATCGACATGATCGTCGAGCGTAAACACCTGAAAGAAACATTGAGCACCCTCGTCGCGCATTTTTAGGTGAGCCCCCTTCTCTTCGGCGCGCATCATGACCTATTCCGCTGCGGTCGCCTACCTCCTCGGTCTCCAGAAGCACGGCATCAAGTTGGGGTTGGAGACGATGGCCGTCCTTGCGAATCGCCTGGGGGATCCTCAGCGTCGGTATCGGTCGCTTCATATCGGCGGAACGAACGGCAAGGGGTCGACGGCGGCCATGGCCGCCAGCATTCTTCGGGCAGCCGGCTATCGAGTGGGTCTGTACACCTCTCCGCACCTGGTGGAATTCCGGGAACGGATTCGGGTGAATGGAGTCATGATTTCGGAGGAGGCGGTGGGCCGGGTTACCGCTGCGGTGCGAGAGGCGGGAGGCACCGATCTGCAGCCGACGTTTTTTGAGAGCGCGACCGCCATGGCTTTTCAGTATTTTGCCGAAGAACGGGTGGACGTCGCCGTCCTCGAAGTGGGGCTTGGCGGCCGGTTCGATGCGACCAACGTTGTGCAGCCCGACGCCTGTGCCATTACGACCGTCGCGCTCGATCATCAGGAGTACCTCGGCACGACGGTGTCCTCGATCGCGTTCGAGAAGGCGGGCATCGTCAAAGAGAAGGTTCCACTCGTCGTCGGCCGGTTGACGGAAGAAGCCAGGGGGACCATCGAGCGCATCGCGCGGGAGCGAAAGGCTCCGCTGTCGGCATTGGGCCGGGAATTTCGTGCCGATGGCATCCCTGACCGATTCACGTATGCAGGCCGCCGAGGTCGGTACTCCGATTTGCGTTGCGCGCTTTCCGGCGCGCACCAACTGGATAATGCCGCCTGCGCGATTGCACTCACCGAGGAAATGAGCGGACTTGAGCTCTCCGAGCGTGTGATTCGCGAGGGAGTGAGCGGCGTGCAGTGGGAAGGGAGGCTTGAGATGCTGGAAGCCCGCCCGGATATTCTGCTTGACGGTGCCCACAATCCCGCCGGAGCGGAGGCCTTGGCGGCGTATCTGCGATCTATGAAGGAGACCCGCCCGGGCTCCCGCGTCATCGTCGTGCTGGGAATGATGCGCGACAAGGATCACAAAGCATTTATGGCGTCGCTGAACAGTGTGGCGGATCATGTGGTGCTGACGAGCGCGTCAATCGCCAGGTCCGCGACGGCCGAGGAACTGCGGGATGAATTGGAGGGGGTGATCGCCTCAGCCTCTTCGGTGACGGCCGGTTCGAGTGAAGCGCTGGCGTTGGCGAGACAGTTGGCTGCTCCCAGGGATGTGATCTGCGTCACGGGGTCCCTCATGCTGATCGGAGAGGTGAAGGCATCATGGCGTGGCTGTGGGCTATCACCTCTTCGGGGTTGAAATGGCGGAGACTCTTGCTGGGGCCGGCAAGCGCCTGGTGTACGCCGTCTTGCTGCTTCTGATGTTCCCGGTCGCTGCCGCGGCCGCCGATGAATCGTCCGGTGCCGTGTTGCCTTCGTCGGGGTCCGCTCCGCTTGATCTTACCGCGGATCGTATCGACTACCTGAAAGACGAAGAGATTTACGAGGCCGAGGGCTCGGTCCTCGTCCGTCAAGGGACGCTGCGTCTCTCGGCGGACCATATGACGATTCAGGCCCTTCCGGGGGTGCTCATCGCGACCGGCCATGTCCGGTTGCTTGATCCGCGAGGTGATCTCGCCGCGGACCGGCTCGAGCTCAACGTCAATACGGAAGCGGGCATCGTGACCCACGGCCAGCTTTATCTGAAGGCTTCCAATACCCAGATCGACGGACGCCTGATGCAGCGATTCTCGGAAGACCATTACCGGGTGAAGGAGGGACGATTCACCAATTGCGATGCGGAGCCTGACGAGACGCCGGCTTGGCGGTTCCAGTTCAAGGATCTGGATCTCAACGCCGGAGACGCATTGGCTTTCAAAGGAGGGTGGCTGTGTGTACTTGACGCCCGGGTTCTGCCGTTACCGACGATGACCTATCCACTGTCGCCGAGAAAGACCGGGTTTCTCATCCCCACGATCGGCTATGACAACCGGTTCGGCTGGCATGTTCAGGAAAGCTTCTTTTGGGCGATCAATCCAAGTCAGGACCTCACGGTCTCCCCCTTCTATTATACAAATTTGGGGTACGGAAGCGATTTCGAGTATCGATATGTGATAGACCGGCTGTCGCGGGGACAATGGTTCGTCAGTGCGCTTCAACAGACGGAGCTGCCCAACGTCTCCGGCGCCGCCGAATCGGGAACCCAGGCCCGGGAAGCCCGTGCTCTGATCACCGGGACGCACACGCAACAGTTCACGCCGAACACGTTGCTCCGCGTCCAGGCGAACCTGGTGACCGACCCGCAGTACCTCCAGCAGTTGAGCAACTCCGGCGCCCAACGTGCGCTGCCGAGCAATGAGAGTAATTTGTTGGGAACGCACCGGTTGCCCTACGGAAACATGTATCTTTGGAGCCAATATCTCCAGCCGTTGCAGGCCGGCGGCAGCGATACGTTTCAGCGGCTGCCAGAGATCGGGTACAGCCTCCCCGATACGACCTTGTTTAGTTCGCCCTTCCTGCTCAGCACGGATACCAATTTCGTCTACTTCTATCGCGAGCAGGGCTTCACCGAAAACCGCATCGACTTCATGCCGGGATTGTCCACCGAAGTCATTGACGTGGGCCATGTCTTGGGTCTGCGGCCGCAGGCCAAGTTCCGGGAGGTGTACTACTCACGAGGGATCGATAGCACCAGCAACATCAACCGCCAGACGTTCTGGGCGGCGTTCGACGCCGGCTCCAAGCTGAGCCGGCGATTCGTGGCAGGCGACGGCCATGCCGTGCTGCACACCCTCGAGCCAAGCGCGATATACGAGTATGTTCCTCAGACAAATCAATCACAGATTGCACAGATCGATCAAGTCGACGATCTGCCGAAAAAGAATCTGCTGACATATATGCTTCGGAGTCGAGTGCTGGAGCAGGACGGCCGAACGAGTTTTAATTGGCTCGATTTGACGCTCGCACAGAGCTATCACGTCGGCGGGGTGCAGACTCAAGCATTGGATTTCGGTCCCGGCGTCGTACCGCCGGTCGGTACGGTCACGCAGCCGCTGCAGCCGGCCACCGTTCCCGTCAACGGAAAGAAGTTCTCTGATTTCTGGGTGCACGCGGTCATCGGAAACAATCTTCCGCAGTACACGGTCGGGCAGCTCGCTGTGTCCACGTTCGATAAGGGGGGCGCGACGCCGCAACAGAAACCGGTGATCAATCAATACGTGACGGTCGACGCGTTCGTCGATCCGTACCGCGGCACCTTCAGTCAATTCAACACGGACTTTCGTGTTCAGGATTCCAATAACTGGTACGTCGAAGTGGGGCAGCGGTATGCGCAAAACGGAAATCGCGTACGCCGGGGGGATGTCTGGAACCCGATTTCGTTCAATGAAGTATTTGCCCCGACAGAAGAGATTCAGTTTGTCACGGCCGGCGGAGCGTTCCGCACGCCATGGGGTTGGACTCTGGGCGCGAAAGCCTATTACGATATCCTCAACGGAAAGAGCCCGGAATATGACATGGTCGGTTTGTATCAGAACCCCTGCAAGTGCTGGTCGTTGGGCCTGTACTATCTGCAATTCCCGGATCGCGCCCAGTATAATTTCATGTTCAGTCTGACCGGTATCGGATGGACGGAGAACTTCGGCACGGCGGTCGTCCGCAGCATACTGAGCCCGCTGCTCTACGGCGAAAAGGGGTTGCCATGGGCGGCGCCGGGGGGGCACTACGGCCGTCCCCAGTCCGTGATACCCCCGATCGGCGCGGGGCTGCGTTGACGTTCGACTGTCGACGAAAGGACGCCATGAGACAGCGGCTTCTTTCAGGCTCGGAAGGCGGACGGTTGGGCGTCTTTCTGTGCGTCGTCTTGCTGTTTTGCGGAGGTGGAGCGAGTGGTGCGGTTGAAGTCGGCCGTAACGGACTTGTCACCGACCTTCAGCGGGCGAAAACCTATCTGGCTGCGGGAGATTTTCGGCGCGCCCTCGATGCATGTCGACAAGAGGTCAATGCCCGTCCTTCCGTGGAAGCGTACGTGTATCTCACGTATGTCTATCAGGCCCTTGATGCCTATGTGGAGTTTCTTGCGAAGAGCGATCAGTGGGTGTCCTTGGAGCATCTCTATCTGAATCTGGTGACGGGAAAGCCGGAGGACCTGGTGGATGCTCCCGACGTGCTCTCACGCATTGCGAAAGAGCTGATTCAGTCCGGCGCGAGACAGCAGGCCGACATTGCCGCGGAATTGGCGACCAGACTCGATTCCGCGGCCGTGGCTCGAATGTGGCCTCAACAGACTGCTTGGCGAAAGACCAAACCGGACGGGTGGTGGTTTGGTATTCCGCCTGAGTGGTCCTGGTGACGGGGAAATCGCTCAATTGACTCGCCGAAGATCGCTGGTATACGATGCACAGATGCGAAATTCGGTCTGTGCAACCAAGTGAAGGAGGGTGTGACGTGGCAGGTGACGCGCTCAAAGTCGAGGATGCAACGTGGGAAGTTGATGTCATCAAGGCTTCGGAATTGGTCATGGTCGATTTCTGGGCCGTGTGGTGCGGGCCGTGCCAAATGGTTGCGCCCATCGTCGACGAACTCGCCAAGGAATATTCCGGAAAGATCAAGGTTCGCAAGCTGAATACCGATGAAAATCCTGAAGTTGCCGGCCGGTATCAAGTCATGAGCATTCCGACAATTCTTTTTTTCAAGAACGGACAAGTGGTGGAGAAGCTGGTCGGTGCGAGGCCCAAGCGGCAATTCAAGGAAATGATCGACTCGCTGCTGGCGCAGCACGCTGGTTCCGCCTAGCAATGAAGCGCGACCATCGGCACGGGTCTCCCTGCGCCAGACAATCCATGCTTCCCGTGCAGGCCTAGTCGTCGCCGTACCTTCCGCCGTTTCTTCAGCGTACCATCCGGGGTTCTCGCACATCGGGAAGCGTCGACGACTCAGGGAGATTGCTCACTCGCCACCATGCTCGCCGAATTGCGCATCAAGAATTTCGCGCTCATTGACGAACTGCATCTCTCATTCGAACCGGGCTTTACCGTCCTGACCGGTGAGACCGGAGCTGGAAAGTCCCTCTTGATCGATGCCATCAGCCTGCTTGTCGGCGGCCGCGGCTCCTCCGAACAGATCCGTTCAGGAGCGGAAGAGGCGCAGCTCGAGGCTGCGTTCCACCTTCCTGATGCGCACCCGGTCCTGCGACGTCTTCGCGAAGCCGGCGCCATTGCAGCCGGTGATTCTGAGCTGATCTTGAAGCGAGTGTTGTCCCGAACGGGACGGCACCGCATCTATCTGAACGGCAGCCTCTGTCCGTTGCGCACGCTGGAAGACCTCGGCGGGACGCTCGTCGATATCCACGGCCAACATGAGCAGCAATCACTGCTGGCAGCGGCCGCGCAAATGGAGGCGGTCGACGCGTTCGGGTCCATTGAAGGGGTGCGGGAAGAGTATCAGGCCAGTTACCGGCGATGGAAATCTTGTCTTGCCGAATTGGAGTCGACGAGGCGAGCCGGGGCTGACCGAGGGCAGCGCGAGGACTTCCTCCGGTTTCAGTTCCAGGAGATCGATCAGGCAAGTTTGAGCTCCGACGAGGACACACAGCTTCACGCGGAGCGGCAGCGGCTGCTCCATGCCCACCGTCTGCGCGAACTGGCGGAAAGGGCGTATGCCGAGTTGCAGGGAGACGAGCAGGGCGTGCTGCCGCGGTTGGGACGGATGGGACGGCTTCTCGGCGAACTGGAGCAGACGGATCAGACCATGGGAGATTGCCTTGAACTGGTGACGGGGCCCACGATTCAGCTCAAGGAGTTGGCCGGTCGGATCCGACTGTATGCGGACCAGATGGATGCGGACCCCGCGCGGCAGAACGAAGTGGAAAGCCGGCTGGATCTGATTCAACGCCTCAAGAAAAAATACGGTGGGACGATCGACGAGGTTCTTGCCGCGCGCGATCGTGCCCGGACGGAACTTCGCGCGGTTGAAGAATCGGATTCCCGAATAGAGGAACGGGTCGCCGCCGTGGGAGAAGCCGTTAAACGGCTGCAGGAACTGGCCCAACGGCTCTCCAAGAAACGCAAGGAAACGTCCAGGCGTCTGACGGAATCGGTCAGGGCTGAATTGGACGTCCTGAAGATGGAGCCGGCCTCGTTCGAAGTGTCGGTTTCAAAGGCCGGAGAGGAGGAAGAATTCGGCCCTGCGGGCGTCGATCGTGTGGAATTCCTGCTGGCGAGTAACGCGGGAGAGCCGCCAAGGCCGCTTGCGCGCGTCGCATCGGGCGGGGAGCTTTCCAGAATCATGCTGGCGCTGAAAACAGTGCTGGCCGAACGGGATCATGTTCCCGTCTTGGTATTTGACGAAATTGACAGCGGTATGGGTGGTGCTGCGGCTGCGACGATGGGCATGAGACTGCGAAAGCTGGGATCGTATCATCAACTGTTCTGCATCACTCATCTCGCGCAGGTCGCCTCCCAAGCGGAGCACCATTTCCTGGTCTCAAAAGGAACGGATAACCGGCGGACTTCGACGGGGGCGGTCTTGCTCGACGCGAAGGGACGTGAAGACGAGATTGCCAGGATGCTGGGAGGAACGACTGTGACCAAGAAAATCCGAGAAACGGCGGCCGAATTGATTGCCGGTGCCGGGCGTCGGGAGCTGCGTCGTCAGGCGTGAGGGGGTCTCGAGGGATTGGTGGCGATCGCCATTGCCGGGAGCGAAGCTTTGCATTCCTGGACCACCTTGACGAACAGCGCCGCCAATATGGGATCGAAATAATCACCGGTGTGACCGGTAATGAAATCACAGGCTTCATCCAGAGACAGGGAACTCCGGTCCGGTAACTCGGCGGTCAGGTGGTCGAAGGCCTGTGCCAGACACACGATCCGCGCAAGAAGCGGAATGCCCTCACCCTGCAGTCCGTGAGGATATCCGGTTCCGTCCCACCGTTCATGATGGTACCCGATAATCTGCCCCACCTCAGCCGGTAGTCCCAACGGCGCGATCATTCTGACGCCGAGTTCCGTATGGCGTTTGTGGTCCTGCGTTCCGCCGAGACTTCGAATCGCATCATCGGCGAAATGACAGGGACCGGCAACGATTCTTCCGATATCGTGAAGAAAGGCCCCGAGGGCCAGGGATTTTTGCTCGCCTTCTGTCAAGTCCATCCGGTTGGCCAGCAGGGTGGCATAAAAACTGACTCGGCTGCAGTGGTTGAGCAACTCTCGTTCTTTGGCTTCAAGGAGGTCGGAAAGCAAAGGGAGCAGCGATCGATAGTCTGCGGCTTCGGCCCCGGTAGTCCCGTCTGGCTGAGGGTTGATCGCGGCGTAGCCCGTCCGGATCTCATTCCAGGTTGCCGCACAGGACGCTTCAGATTCCCATATGGCTTCCGGATATTGTACGAAGCGGCGCAGATAGTCGAGCCGTTGTTTCTTGTGGAGCGTCTGATTCACCAACGTGACCAACTCAGTCACGTTGAAGGGTTTGAGAAGGTAGCCCGCGGCTCCATGACGGATCCCGTCCATGGCGGCTTTGAGGCTGCCGTATCCGGTGACAATGATGACTTCGACATCGGCATGGTCATGTTTGATCTCTTGAAGCAGATCAAGGCCCTGGCGATCGGGGAGTTTCTGGTCGAGAGTGATAAGGTCAATGCGTTGCGAATTGAGGACGTCGAGCGCCGCGCTGGCCGATCCCGCTGCTTGGATATTGAAGAAAGGCCGCAGGATGACTTTGAGCGCGTCCCGTGGCCCAGCTTCATCGTCGACAACGAGGACCGTTGGTCTGGCTTGCGGGCTTTTCTCTGGAAACGCAACGTGCATCAATTCTCTCATTTATGGGGATTTTGCAGTGTCATAAAGCAATTCCCATTCCTTTTCAGTCATTTATAGCACATACTTGAAGAACTCCGAGCACATGGGGGTGAGCGAAATTGAAACGCTATATGTAGGTTCAGAATCCGAACAATGTGCGGTTCAGAGGCGAGCAATAATGCACGATTGCTGCAAAAACCACTCACTTTTGAGGGAAATGTGCTATTCCTGCAAGGGAGGGTCTGCTTCGCCGCCGCTGTCGCTGTCCGGCCTGCCGATTCCCAGCGTGTCCATCCGATATTTCAACATGCGGCGGCTGATGCCGAGTTGGTTCGCCGCGTGGGTTTGGATGTAGTTGTTCTTTTTTAAGGCATCCAGAATGATCTCACGCTCGAACTCCATCACGGCCTTTTCGAGAGAAAGACGTCCTGCCAGGGTGTCGTCGCGCAACGACGAGGAACGACTGTCGTTGCGGACGATCGTGGGGAGGTGTTCCGGCGTCACGCTGTCCGAACCTTTTGACCAGATGAACGCCTGTTCGATAATGTTTTCCATCTCCCGGACGTTGCCGGGCCACGGATAGCGCGTCAGGAGATCGATAGCGTCCTTGGAAAACTCTTGGTGCGGTCGGTGATCTTCCTCGATGCGTTTCGACAGAAAATGTTTTGCAAGCAGAGGGACGTCCTCGCCCCGGTCCCGCAATGGAGGAAGGTAGAGGGCGATGACGTTGATGCGGTAATAGAGATCCTCCCGGAACTGTCCTTTTCTGACGAGCTCCTCGAGGTTCTTATTGGTTGCCGCCACGATTCTGACGTCCACCTTGATGGCCTGGACGCCTCCGATGCGAGTAAATTCCCGTTCCTGCAGGACGCGAAGCAGCTTGGCTTGAGTCATGGCACTCAAGTCGCCGATTTCGTCCAGAAACAGCGTGCCGCTGTTGGCCAGTTCAAATTGACCGACCCGTCTGGCTGTCGCGTCCGTGAAGGAGCCCTTTTCATGGCCGAACAATTCGCTTTCGATGAGGGTTTCCGGAAGGGCGGCACAGTTCAGCGCAACGAACGGACGATCTCGTCTTCCGCTGTTGAAGTGCAGCGCTTTGGCGACCAATTCTTTTCCGGTCCCGCTCTCTCCGGTGATCAGCACCGTTGTCCGGCTGTCCGCGACCTGCTCGATCTTAGTGTAAATCTCCTGCATCGGCCGGCTTTTCCCGATGAGGTTGTGAAACGCATAGCGCTGCGTGACCTGCGCGCGGAGGCTCTTGACCTCGCGTTCAAGCTCTTTCGAGTTGAGCGCGCGGTCCACCAGGATACGGAGTTCCTCCGCGTCGAATGGTTTTGAAAGATAATCCGCCGCACCCAGTTTCATGGCATCTACGGCGGTCTTTACCGATTTTGTGCCGGTCAGCATGATAATGGGGGCAGGGCAATCTTCAGACCGCAATGACTGGAGGACCGATAACCCGTCCGTGCCGGGAAGAATCACGTCCAGGAGGATCAAATGCGGTGCTTCCTTGTGATAGAGGTCGAGCCCTTCCTGCGCGTCGGCGGCTTGGATGATTTCATAGGTGGGTTCAAGGATGGCCTTGAGGGATGCGCGGACGCGCGATTCATCATCGATCAACAGGACTCGCTTTTTCACGCTGGCAATTACTCCGTCTCTAGCTGTTTATGGCGATAAGGCAGGCAGGTTTACGAGAAACGTCGTTCCTTGTCCCGGGACGCTGCGGACTTGGATCTCGCCGCGATGCTCCTGAATGATCTGATGGACGATCGTCAGCCCGAGCCCGGTTCCCTCGTGTTCACCGCTTTCGTGCTTGGTCGTGAAAAACGGATCGAAGATGTGCTCCAGATTTCCTTCCGGAATGCCTTCTCCGGTGTCCTCCGTTTCCACTTGTATCCAAATTTTTCCGCCTGGTTTGCTCAACGGCTTGGTGCGGACGCGCAGGAATCCGCCCCCCTTCCCCATGGCATCCAAGGCGTTCAGGAACAGGTTCAAGAAGACTTGCTTGACCTGTTGACGGTCCAGCATGACACGAGGGAGGTTCGAGGCCAACTCCTTTTCGATCTTGATCCCCTTGCTGTCCGCCTTGACGTCGATGAAATAGAGACAGGAGGACACGATGTCGTTGATGTCTTCCTCGGTCAGTTTGGGCTCCATGTATCGAGCGTAATCCAGGATCTCGTCAATCAGCCTTTCAATCCGGTACACATCGTCGAGCACGATACGGCTGAAGTCGCGTATGAAATCCGGGTCATCCTTGCGTTCGGGAGCGAGTTGAATGAAGGTCTTGATGGACGTCAACGGATTGCGGATCTCGTGAGCGAACCCTCCGGCGATCGTCTCTAACGACTTGAGTCGGTCCGTTCGCTTCATAAGCAGGTGCGAGCGGTGCAGGTCTTCGTAGAGCATCAGTCGGTCGATTGCGTTGGTCGCCGTTTGTGCCAGGACGGCCAGCAGGGCTTGGACGGACGCCGCATCGTGGCCGCAAGGTTGCCTCGCGTCCAATAACGAAAAGGCGATCAACTGTCCGCGGCTGATATGCGGCAGCGCCAGTGACATGCCCATGGCCGCCAGCGCCGGCTCGTCGGAAGAATCAAGGGCGAACGCTCCACCGGCGGCGGGTGAATGATGCGGATCCGTCCCTGATTGCGGCGATGACAGCCGATGCGGGACCGGGTGGTCCAACGCCATGGAATCGGGAAGCCCCGTTGCGGTCGATGGATCGCTCGTGGCGGCTCGGCGGTAATGCTCGTGCTCTCGGTCTAGGAGGTAGAGCGACCCTCGTGTGGCGCGTCCCGCTCGACAGAGCTCTTGAACGGCGCGCGCGCTTAAGAGACCCAAATCAGTCATGGCGCCCAAGTCGATGGAAAATCGTGTCAGTTGATCGAGGAATTCAGTAGTCGTAGAACTAGCCGATGCAGGATTCGCAGATCGTGTCGACATGTCACCTGGGAAATAAGGGTCCCAATTGAACGCGATGGTGTACTCCGTTCAGTCCAGTCCGCGTTCAAAGATGTACGGAGTATACACTGAGGGACTAGAACGAGCTAGAGGAAATCCGTTTTCCTACGACGGCAACCAGAGCCTGGCCGTTGAAAATCGAATTGATGCGAAAGGGATGGGCTCCGGACTGGCGCAGCAGGGAGGCCAGGGAGTTATGGTCGAAGGCATGCAGGATGCCGTGGCGTAGGGCTTCGTGCAGTCGTCCAAGATAATGGAGGACGCCCTGGGGCTGTGCGCCGAATTCATCCACATTCGCCAGCCGGAGGTGTCGTCGATAGAGGGTCGAAAGGTCTGTGTCCGGATGAAAGGTTGTGAAGACGAGACGCCCCTGCGGATGGAGAATCCTCATCCACTCGCGAAGCGTCGCATGCGGCGAGTTGACGAAGGACAACGAAAAATTGCAGACGATACGATGTATGCATTGCGAACGAAACGGGAGCGATTGCGTCCAGTCCGCGCTCATCCATGCGCATCTCATCGCCGGAATCGATGTAAGACCTCCGCTTTTTCCGCTGGCCAGTTCGCGCTGCAACGTGCTTGTGTGGTGTCGTGCCTGCCGTAATTGGTCCATGCCGCGACCCAATCCGATCAGAAGCGGGGCCTGTTCCGGCGACTGTCCCCTCTGCCTCGTCCAATAGGAGTGGTTGACCAGTATTGTCCGGGTCATGTCGCTCTGCCCGACACCCGCGTCCAAGACGATCGTGTCGGGAGACAGCGGTGTGAGGAAAGCGTGCAGGTCGTCCAATAGTTTCCTGTATTCATGAAGATTGGCCAGGTGAGGAAGCTGTTGCAGATGGGCCAATCTCAGTGCGTCTCGGTTGATCTGGGACAAGTTGCGATGCAAGCGGGTCTGCTCCAACTCCAAGCGCAATTGACGTGCAAGCATCTCCGGAGTTGCGGAGATGAGATCGGTGGAGAGCGGTTGCCATGGCAGCGCCACCATGATGTGCTCGAAGATTTTCTGGAATGCGGCGGCGGAGTCCGTCTCATCAGCGTAGAACCGGCCTGCGATGGACATGGGAATGCTGATGATCCCCGTCTGGCTGCCGAGTGCGCCGAGGAAGTCATGCGGGAGATCCGAAGGAGGAAGCGGGCTTGCTTCGTTCCTTGGACCGGTGATGATGGCGAGCGGGGAGTGCAAGAGTCTGATGTCCTCGAGGGTGGATCCGAGGTCCGTCATACGGCCGGCAATGGCATCGGCCAGGAATTGATCAAGATTGACGTTGAGGCCCAATAGGTTTGTGATCCCGCGCCGCAAGCCATAGCGGTAATCCGCGATGAGGTCGTGGCCGTGGACGGCCATGAGGGCGGCTCCGACATCGACGACGGGATTCAGGAGCATCAGCAAATCAAGCGGATGCGTCTGAACCGTCATCTTCAACGCCGCCCGAGCGATCAGATCGCTGGCCAGGACCACGACGCGCGAGGATGGCCAGGTGTGGTGGACAAACTCGACGACCTTGGCCAGGTCCGCTTGCGCGCCCCGCAACGTTGTGTTCTGCAGCTCTCCGTCGCTTTGGCCCAGATGATTGGAATGGTCATAGCGCAACACGCGCAGGCCGTGCCTCAGCATAAAATACGAAAGGACGGCGTAGTCGCGCGCCGTTTGGCCGTAGCCCGGTGCAATAATCAGCACCGGAGTGTCCGATGCCATCGGACGTTCGAGGTGATCATCGATAATGACGAGAGTCTGACCTCGCGCGGTTCGGCATTCTCGTTGAACGCTGACGATCGAGGTCTCGCCGTGAAGTTGTGCGCGCGTGGGCGCCGAAAGGTGCTGCCGGACGAGGCGAGCCAATTCGCGCTCTGCATAGGGAGTCAGCGGCAGGAAGCCGACCCCGACGCGTGTGGCGAGGAAGCCTTGGCTCGGCCGAAACTCGCTGGAAGCGGCGCCATCGGGAGCGGACCAGACAATCCTGACCGGCAGTGAAAAGTCCGGCGCTCCAGGTTCATGATGACCCGAATGGCTCGCGATTTTCCCTGAAGCAAAGTGGAGCAGCATGGAACCCCGGAGGCGGTCGGGGCCTGCGTTGACGATGAGGCACGCTCCTTGGCGGCTAATGTCCACTACGCGGGCAATCAGGCGGTCCTGCCCGATCAGCGGGTCCGCGTCCAGTCGAGCGGGCAGAACTAGCGGTACTCGCACGATTTCCCGACGATCGTCGCCATATGACGAAGGAGATGGACGGTCTGCCGCAGTCGATGTCAGTTGGACATCAAGAGAAAAACTCAGAGACTGCTCTCGCGCAGCTTCAACAAATGATGCCAGAACAGAGGAGTCCGAATCGCTTGGCGGTTCAAAAATGAGAATCAGACGAACGGGAGACCTGCCTTGGGATTTCGCCGGGGCGATGGTTTGGCGGGGCATGGCCGAGCCGGCGAGCTCAAGCGTACCGATCGAAGTCCGCAGCATGACGCGGATCGTCTGTTGATCGAAGGCCGGAAAGTCCGAGGCTAGGGCGACACAGGCGCCGCCCTGACCTAGGTTGACGAGGGTTCCGTGCCAGACTGCTGACCCAATCATCACGCGGGACGGCAGGGCGGTGACGACGCGCGGAGTGCCTCTGCGATCGGCCACGTCGCGTTGATGCGGCGCCTGGGTGATGTGCGTCGGGGATTGAGGCTCGCCGGATAATGGGCGTCGATCCTCCACCTGGGGAGGGGAGACGGGAATGGATTCGACAGTTCCGGCCTCCGGTGCTCCTGCGATCACGGGAAGATGCAGGAGAACGCGAACCGGTCCGGTCGCAGGGATGGAGATGTCCAACCTGCCGCTCAGCGAAGAAACCAGGCCGTAAAGAGTCGGCCAGTCCACGATATCCGGCGTATTCGACCGAGTCGTTCCGCCTGCCTGTTCGGCCTGTAAGGCTTCTGACTCGCGACACTCGATTTCGATTTCATTCGGAGGGGGCAGGGAAAACAACAGGGGGCCGGACCCCTCTGCCTCTCGGCCGACTGGGGTGGTTCGGATAAGCAAGGAACAAGGGCGTCCGGCGGCAAGCAGCATGGTCCGCACGGCCAAGAGCAGTTGACGCAAACATTCGACGACCTGTGCATGATCGCACCGAATCAACGGCAACTGGAATGCATAGTCCGTCGTGACTGCGAACGGCCAGGTGCTGCGAACCGACAAAGAGGCCAAGGCTTCTTCGAGGAAGTCGTGAATGCCGTGTCCGGCTTCTGTTCGGTCGGCTGTCGTACGCATGAGGTCGATAAGCCGATTCCGCAGGGTGGCGGCAGCAAGCGATTGTTCGACGAGACCGGCCAATTTGTCCTCCAGGCCGGCGCTGCGCACGGTGTCGAGGAGCGCCTGCGTTTCCTGACGCAATGTTTCCAATGGCCCGGCGATTTCCTCGGAAAGCGAGATGAGCTGGTGGACGGTGACCGATTGCGGTACGTCGCCGCCGGTTGGTTCATCTGCGGTCGAGTCCGGAACGGGCCCCCTCTCTGCGCGGTCGGAAGGAAGATTGCGGATGATACCGATGGTGCCCAGAAAGCGTCGGTGGGGATCGTACAGGCCACGCGCACGCACCTCCGCCGATACGGCTTTCTCGGGTTGGTCCGGAGACGGCTTTCCTCGAAAAATGAGCTCCGTGCCATGGATGCTTCGGGATCCGGAGCGCCGCTCGTTGAACCGGAAGATGGCCGCCGTCTGATCTTTCGGAGAAAACACCGTGGTATAGGGCGCGCCCACCAATTCTTCCGGCGCATAACCCAGCAGCACCGAGACGTTTGGACCGAGCGCCACAAATTGTCCCTCGGCATTCAGTTCATAGAAGATATCCGGCATCGCGGCAAGCAGGTGTTGATAGCGTGCCTCCATGTGCGCTGCAGCGGTTTTGATCTCCAGCTTTTCCAGTGCTTGTCTAGCGCAGAAGAGGATCTCAGCGAGAAACGCGGGGGATTGTTTCGAGAGAAGAAAATCGGCGCCGGCCTGCATCGCCTGCGCGGCCACGGCGGTGCCGGGTTGATTGGTTTGTAGGATTAAGGACGCATGGGAAGCCTGGCGTTTGAGGTCTTCGATCAATCCCTGATCGTCACCCGAAAGACAGTCGTCATCGACGACGATCAAGGTCCATTCCGTCGCGTATGTCTGCGAGAGAACTCTGGCTTCTTGCGCCGAATAGGCGACGTCGATACGGCAATCGGAAAAAAATCCGCGAAGGCCGACTGCGATGAGTTTGACATCCTGAGGATAACTGTTGACGATCAGGATCGAAACCGGCATGCGCTGCGCCATCGAGAAATTTCCTGGCGTACCGAGGTCGTCCGGATCGTTCCGATCCGCGTCGGCAGGACGCGCGATCGCGCCGGCAGTTTCGAGACCGGCCGGGCCGGCCATGTCCAAGATCGTCGACCGCAAGTCTAAGCGGATAAGTGAATATCATACGGGCTCGATGGAAACACAGTCCAGACCGGCCAGAACTCGCTCCCGCTTTGGTAGGGGGCGGCCGAACAGAATTGAAAACTCGCACAAAAAAGGACGGAAGCGGGAGATGGCCGGCAGGCAGCAGACGGTAGCCTGGATGCAGGCCGCGCGGGAAGGAGGGCGCGGGAGATTATCGGGCTTGCGCCGTGCTTGGACCGGGGCAGGCGCCGGGGGTCATATATAAGAGATAGTTTCCCATGCCGTGCTGGTCCTCTTTCTTCTGGAGCGGATGATGATGAACCATCACCATCTCATAGTCGTCCGTTTTCGTCACCGGAAACCCTTGGCTGTTTTTGTAGACCTGGTGTGGAAGAAATTCCAGGAAGGTGCCGTCCATGGAAACATCGGGAACGGTTCGCAGCAAGGTCTCTTTGCGAGTCTTGTTTTCTAAGGCGATCAACAACAATTCATCATGTCCGTGGGGATAGGCGAACTTGACACAACCGTCCATCGAAAACTTCAGCGGGGCGGCATGCACCTGAACTCCCGGCTTGATCTCGATGCCTTCATCGGTCTGGTCGGGACCGCGTTGGGCGAATTTGCTGTAACAGACTACGTTCACGCCGACTTGATAGACATCCATCTCCTTGATGGAATCGCCATCGCTGGCCATATACATGGTAAAGCTGGCCATGACGTCCTGCGTCGGCGGGGCTTTGTGATAAAAGGCGACGACAGACATAAGATTCTGGCCTTTGGCCAGTTTCACGCCGTAGCCGTCCGGAAACTTGGCCTCAGTCATTTCGAGACCCGCGCCGCCGAAGAACAGAGGTTCACCCGGACAGGACACGCTCGGTTTGTCATTGTTGAGCATCAAGATGTGATGCAGATAACTGCGCGGCAGAGGGGTGCCGTCCTTCGTAAATACCTCCGACTTGAATCCAACCATGTACATGTCTTTCGGCAATTGAAAGACATGTTTGGGCATTGATGCAGCCAAGTCGCCATCATGAGCAGACGGCAGATCGATGGGGCCAAACGTCAGCTTGACCATGTTGTCTTCGATCGTCACTTTCGTTGTGACCTGATTGGCCAGCGTGGGAACCGCGTGATGGTCATGTCCCCCCGACGCCAAGGCCGGCGGTATCATGCACAGGGTGACGAACAACATGGCAAAGGCTGCCAGCATAGTACCTCCTCAGACCTGATTATCCGCAATCTCCCGCCATCGGTGCGCTCTCCATGGAGTCTGAGTCAAGACGTGCAGTCGTACCCCGAGCGAACTCACTGACTTGGAGGGGCCGGTTTGATCCTCTTCCACACATAAGTCCCGCCCCATTGCCGGGGAGGAATATTCTTCTTGTCGCCCACTCGTGTATACCACCAGACGCCTTTCGCTTGCGTGCCGTCCTCGGACATCAGGACTTCGAAGCCTCCTTCACGGTCGTTTCCCGTCTGGTGCCAGGTGCCGTGCCAGGCTCGGTCCTCGAATTTTGTCGTGACGAAGCGTCCGCCCTGTTGCGTATATGGTCCGTTCCCGGCCTTATCCAGGGTGGCCTTGTACGTCTTGTTGTCTTCGACTTCGAGAATGTCCCATTCACCGCTCAGATCTGTTTCGCCGTTCTGTGAGCCGGCAACCGTCCGGACGGCCGGGTCACGTAACGACTCGTCGGCCAGCTGAATGGCGCCGCCGGAATTACGGAACGATTCGTGCCAGGACAAGAGGACCCATTGCCCGTCTCGGCGTTCTAACACTCCGGTTTCCCGAAGGGGCAGCAAGGCCCGCTGTTGTCCCTTGTCCTGTACGACGGTGCGGATATAATCCAATTCCATCGTGTACCAGGCGAGATCGCCCTTGGTCCAGACTTTCAATTCCCGGATCGGCAGTTCGAGCTTGGCCGCGGAATCGAACTCCTCGAGCATGTCTCGTTCGATGTCGGGCCAACCTACATACTTCCTTCCTCCGATCGTATAGCTGATGATGTCGGAGTCGTGGGCCATCAGTCGGGACAGGGAGGCCATGTCCTTTTCCGCGTTGGCACGAACCATCGCCCGGATGGCCGCCTCGGCTCCCGACTCCTCAGCGGATACCGGTCGGCTGGATGAGCTTGCGAGGATTGCGGCAATGATCAGAGTTCCTGCCGTTCGACGAACCGATGGTCGCATGCCCATTCCCGATCAACCTCGCAGCGTTACTCGGCGGTGAATCGAGGCTACATGCCCGATCCTGTGTTGTCAATGGTCCGATCATCAACAACCGGCCTGTCCATGACAACCGTCCTATCCATCCGATAAGCAGACGATGACGGTCACGTTGTCCTCACCTCCTTGGGCCAGGGCCCGGTCGATCAGTGCATCGCAGAATGTGGAGGGATCTGTTTCGGATTCGCAGAGATGCGCGGCGATCTCGTGGTCGTCCAGCATCTTGGTGAGACCATCGGTGCAAAGCAGCAGCCGATCTTTCGATTGGAGCGGCACCGTGGTCCTTGTCGGCGTGACGTATGGTTCGATGCCCAAGGCTTGTGTGAGGACGTGCCGCTCCGGGTGGGTCTTGCTCTGCGCTTCGGTGATCAGTCCACTTCGAAGGTATTTCTCGATCAACGTATGATCCTGCGTCAACTGACGCAGCGTGCCGGCCCGGTAAAGGTAGGCGCGACTGTCGCCGAGGTGCGTGATGTGAGCCATCGGCGCCGGCTTGCAGGTGATCGTCATCGCCACAACCGTTGTACCCATTCCCGTAAGTTCTGGCTCGGCGAGAGACTGTTCATACACCTCCCGGTTGGCGGCGATGATCCATTCGCTCAACAGGCGGGAAGGGTCATCGATCACCCGGCGTCCAGAGGGAAAGGAGACTTCGGCGGCCCGCGCGATCGATGTCACTGCCATACGCGCGGCTACGTCGCCTGCCGGATGTCCACCCATGCCGTCCGCCACTAACCAAACCATGTGGTCGTTCAGGACGGCAAATGCATCCTGGTTGGTCAGCCGAACCCGTCCCGTTTCTGTTCTGCCGGCGCCGAACCACTGATCCAGCCGATTCATAAGCACTCCGATCGGTCTGTTGGACCGGTCCAGCCCTTCTGTCCGACGGAGAGCGGCCCGTAGCGGGTGGCCAAGCCATCAAAGACCCAGTGAGCGAGCGGTTCCAGGTTTTGTGTATCGGCCGCGTTGTACTTGAGCAGGAGATCCAAGGCCGACTCGCTGCCGCTGCGCCATTGTGCCCAAAGCCGAACGGCATCCCAGCCGTCCAGTCCGACCAGATCGTCCTCACGACGGATCTGTACCTCGCGTTCGATGCATTTGAGACCGCCAGACAACCCCAATCTCCGGGCAGCCGGGCACAGATCGAAATGCGCTATTCCAAAGTTTAGTCTGGGAAAGGTCGCCTGCAAATAAGGGATATCGAAGCCGCTGCCGAAAAACGTGACCAGCAGGTCCGTGTGCGCAAGTTCTTCCTGCAACCGATCTTCCGTGAGGCTGTCGCCGCGGACGAGACTGCTCATCCGGCCGTTTCGATAAAGCCCGACCACGGTGATATGTCCCAATCCGCGAGGCAAGCCGTTGGTTTCGATGTCGAGATAGAGGGTTCGGTGCCGGAATGTCTCGAACAGGCGCCAGTGGTCGTGACGCCTCAAGGCTGTCGCGAAGAAGTCAGCCCGTCCCGCTTCCAGACGCGACATGGCCTCGGCGAGATCCCGATCGTACCAGGCTTTCCTTGCCGGAGAGATGCCCGGAACGGCCGGTCGCTTCAAGAACTCGGACCAATCGCCGATTCCCTCCTGCCAGAACCGTCGTTCGGTGCCTGGTCCAACACCTTTGAGCAACACGAACGTCGAGGTGAGCATGCGGCGGGATTGTAGCCTTGATTTCACCTGATAAACAAGCTAGAGTCCGCGATAGATGCGGGTTTTCATGCGGACCGCTCCGCGTCGCCACGGCGGAAAATGACGTCTGAACCACCGAAGAAAATTCGCATCACGGTCGGACCGGTTCAGGTCGAGGCGGAATTGAAATCCACCAGAACGGCTCGGGAAGTCTACGCGGCTTTGCCGGTCGAAGCGCCGGTCAACGTCTGGGGGGAGGAGTTTTACTTCAAACTCGGGGGGGTCAAAGACCATCGCGAGACCGCGACGACGCAGGTCAAGGTGGGGGACGTTGCATTTTGGGGAGCGGGTCAGGTTTTGGCGGTATTTTTCGGGCGGACGCCGATGAGTATGGGCGCTGATCCTGTTCCAGCGGATCGGGTCAACGTCATCGGTCGGATCGTGGGCGACGCCACGATCTTGCGGCGTGTCATGGAAGAAGCGAGAACCATCAGGGTGGAGCAGCTTTAGGCGATGCGTCTGTCGAAAGAGCGAATCGGCCACATGGTTGAAGCGCTGGCGGTTCGGTTGGAAACAGAGGGCCACATCGTCCTGAAGGCGCCTCGAAAGTCGTTTGTCGAGGCCCTTGAATCGGTCATCATCGAGGAGTTGTCGATTGAGGATCGGTTGAACGCCGAAGTTCGGCAGATGTTGAAGGCCCATGAACAGGAAATCGAGCGGGGCCGTGTAGATTACCAGAAGATGTTCACCATGCTCAAGCAAAAGCTGGTCCGGGAGCGAGGGCTTGTGCTGTGACGGACTGACTGGGCTGCCTTGTCGGTCGGCGGCCTTGTGAAAGCGGACACCACATGTTGAGCGACGACAAGGTCAACCATCTTTCCCACGTGATTTTGCAGGCCGTCAAGAAGAGTTCCTCGGTTGCCGTTACGGCCGATGACGGCCGGATCCTGAAGCAGATTAAGCGGGTTCTGGCGGCAGAACTCGACGCCGAAGGAGAAATAGACAGGAAAATCCGAGCCAGGCTGGCGTCCTACTCAAGAGGCATCGTCGAAGGTAGCCCGGAGTGGGATGTGCTGTACCGAAAGACCTTCGAAGAAGAAACGAAGAAATACGCGAAGGGATGAGTCACACATGGAACCGAAATGCAGAACCAATGGTTTCCCGGGTTTCCTGGCGGTCGGCCTCGCGATCGTGGTGTTGATCGGAATGGTCGCGTGTTCGAAATCCAAGGGAAAACCTTTGGTGCCGCTGGCGCTGGAGCGCGGGGCGCCGCCGAACGCCGTGACGCTGACCGAGCAAGGCGCGCAAGCGTACCAGGGCAGGCAGTTCGAAGAGGCAAAGGGTTATTTCTCCCAGGCGGTCACGGCCGCGCCGCAGTCCGGTCCCGCGCACTATAACTATGCGCTCGCGTTCTATGCACTGGGTGATTCCGAGCAGGCCAGAAAGCATTTCATGGAAGCGGCGAATCTCGCCCCCGGCGATAAGGTGATCTGGGATTCACCGGCGCTGCATCAGTTTGGGAATCCCGAAGCGCCAAAGTCGGTCAAAGAACATCCGACCGCCACCGGCCGTCCGACTTTCGGCGGCGGGCCGCGTTAAGCGCTGGTCCTGAGCATTTTCAGTCGGGAAGGAGAAGATACGATCATGGGGAGCACATTGGAAGTTGGAGATAAGGCGCCGGACTTTTCCTTGCCGGACCAACAGGGCAAGGCGGTCTCGCTAAAGAATTTTAGAGGGAAGCAAGTCGTTCTGTACTTCTATCCAAAAGACGATACGCCAGGATGTACCAAGGAATCGTGCGACTTTCGCGACGTCGAATCGCAGATCGTCCGGGCGGGGGCAGTGATCGTCGGTGTGAGCATGGATGGAAAGGACTCTCACCAGAAATTCATCAAGAAATACGGACTGCCGTTCCCCTTGCTGAGCGACGAAGACGCGTCGATCTCGAAGAGTTACGGCGTGTACAAGGAAAAGAACATGTACGGTAAGAAGTATTGGGGAATCGAACGAAGTACGTTCGTGATCGATCCGGCCGGCACACTCAAGGCCGTCTTCCGGAAGGTCAAGGTGGACGGTCACGCGGACGAAGTCCTAACAGCCCTCAAGTCCTGACTCTCTCCTGAACATGGTGGCGCGGTGCGCACGGCCTGTTGCGATTCTTTCCTGGCTCGCGGTGTTCTGGTGTTTCGCCGTTCTGCCGTCTGAATGCTCCTTATGCTCCTTTGCCGCAGACGTGCCGCGCGCGAGTCTGTTCGCACACGACGTGCTGGTTTCACCGAACCGGCCTGCGGTGATCGAGGCAGGATTGACGGTGGAGCGGCGGGGCAGGCGAGTGCCGTCCCCGGGAATCTCGCTCGAGCTCGTACAGGACACGCGCGTTCTGGCAACGGCCGTTACGGACGAGCAAGGGATGGCTGCGTTGCAGTTTGTTCCGACCAGGAGAGGAAGCCAGCAGTTGGTCGTGCGCACGGCGTCAGAATCGACCGTGACGGCTATGGCGGCCGCGACCGTGGCGGTATGGGAGCGGCGGGTGCCGATCCTAACGGTCGAAGTCGCCGCTCTGAACGACCCTGTTTCCGGTGAGCCGTCCTCCGATGCGGCGGACGAACTTCGGAAGGTCACTCAATTCTATTACAACGTCGTCTATGTCGCGGTCGAACCGGGTGATGCTGAACGGAAGCTTGCCGCCAGCGATCGAACGCGACGGTGGTTGGCCGAACACGGATTTCCCGTCGGTTATGTGCTGGTGTCGGCATCTCCAGAGGCGTTCGGACCGAAGCTCGACGAGTTGCGCTCGGCCGGATGGACGACGATCAAGATCGGTATTGGAAGGACGAAGCAGTTTGCCGACGTGTTTGTGCAGCGGCGCTTGGATGCGGTGATGGTTCCAGAGCCGCCAAAAGGAGAGGCCCCGCGGAAGGCCAGAGTGGCTAAAAATTGGAAAGACGTGCGAAGACAATTATAGAAGAGATCGGCATTGGCGAGCCTACCATTTGCCCAACCACTGTCTGGTTCCGGCGTAGTACGCGAAGACCGCAACGCCAAGCACCACCACGGCCTGAACAAGGTGCTGCATGTGAATGTCCGGCGCGATCCACCGGGTCAGGTAGAGCAATCCGGCGGCCACGATCGTGACACCCAAGGTCGTGCGTTTGGGACAGGGACGGAGACGCCGTCCTTCATAAGCAAGGATCACCCAGACGACCATCCATCCGAGCGCGCCGATGATCAAGGCTCCGGCCATGTCGGTCAGGCTGAGCAACATACTGTCGGTCAACAGATTGAAGGTCTTCCGCGTCTTGAGTTCTGGACGTATCCTGCTCCACTCGCCGAAGATAAGGAGAAACCACACGACGAAGACCCCGAGCACGAACCCTTCTTTGGACATGCCGGAGTCCGAGCCGCCTCGGGCGCCTCCGCCTCCGGAGCGCGTCCGGCTCTGCATCTGCGGCACGAGGTCATACCCGCATTCACAGGTATAATTCGTGTCGGGATTGGTCAGCAGGCAGCGTGGGCATTCGATCGGCATGTCGAGACGCACCGTCCTCTGATAGGATCTTTTGTCTTGTAGCTGAAGAACAAGGTGATGTCCATGATTTCACAGACTCGGCCTGCACTGTTCCTGTTCCTCGGAAGCCTTCTCGCGGGGCTTGCGGTCGCGGCCGGGGCATTCGGGTCTCATTTGCTGAAGAGCATGTTGGATGCGTCCATGTTGACGGTCTACGAAACGGCCGTTCGCTATCACATGTATCATGCGCTGGGCCTCTGCATGGTGGCATGGGCCGGCCGGCAAGAGCAGGCGACATACTGTTCCATGGCAGGCTGGTGCTTCCTCTCCGGAATCGTTTTGTTCTCTGGGAGCTTGTACGGCATGGCGCTCACGGGAACACGTTGGTTGGGAGCGCTGACTCCTGTGGGAGGGACGGCTTTTCTCGTCGGGTGGAGCTTCCTGGCCAGGCATGCATGGCAGGAGATCATGCGGCCCTCCGGGAGAGGTTAGTGACTCAAGGTGAACAACCGGCCGTTCGTTTCCCGCTGATCGAGCCCCACCCGCCCTGGGAATTCACAAAGGAGCCCTCCAGACGCTGGGCTTCCTTGGTGAACAGGAGACTGTCTTCCTGGACTCTTCCGTCGATTTCCCACCGAAGATAGACGGCATCACCGAGCACGATCGTTTCCGCGAGACCGGCGATGCCCGTTCCATCCTTTCCAGGAGGAGGAAACAGGAGCGAGTGTTTTTGCTCCTGGTGATGCTGCTGGTGATTGTGTATCACCCACTGCCACGTCCCGCAGAGTCGCGTTTGACCGCGCAGCGTGCGCACCCGATCCTTCCAGGATTTCAACCGCCACCATTCTGACATGGCCTGTTGGCTGGCTTCCAAGGAGGTCTGCCCGGCAGCCACTGCCAGTTCCGCGCGCTCACGAAGTTGGTCGGCGGTTGGAGATGGGTCTTGACCAGGACTCGATGCCGACGACCAGATTCGCGTCAAGGACGGAAAGGTGCCGTTGGCCTTCAGCCACTCGATCCGTTGAGACGACGAACCCGGTGGAGCGGGAAGCGAATCCCCGGTCTGTTTCAGGGATTTGGTGACGGTTTCGGCCAGCTGCCAGGCGGCCAGCGCGGCGACGAGCCGCTGAGCGGACTGGGTGATCTCTCCCATCATCAATTCTTTCGACATTTTGGCCGGGAGGGCTTTGGCGCCGATGGTACCGGCGGGTTCCGGCAGCTTGACGGCGGGGCCGATGGTCGTGACGAAGATCTCTTTCGCCGCCTGGTCCGAATCCACCGTCGCCAGCTTGTCGCCATGAGTCATCAGGACCAGCGGCCAGTCCGGAAATTCGGGCGGTCGAGAAATGCTCGGGTCCGCGCCCGCTCTCCCGATCGCGCTGAACAGGACAATGGCCGAGCACATAAAAACAATCGACGCGCGGATTGTCGCTCGCGCACCGCGACGAGACGTGTTCAATGTGGCAGAGAGCGGATTCAACAACAATCCGGCGGTTACCGATCGGATCGGCACGGTCCTATATTCCTTGGAAACACGTCTTCAAAAACGAGGCGGTGGCATTCCAGGCTTCAGCGGATACTT